>Ga0065711_1002709_pt1 | contig 32089 bp, 19 predicted proteins | sample Hoacrofraction12_FD_59098 | JGI IMG/M metagenome (GOLD analysis project Ga0065711, IMG submission 59098) | Hoatzin crop microbial communities from Cojedes, Venezuela - Epithelial fraction 12 v2 (version 2) | ecosystem: Host-associated > Birds > Digestive system > Esophagus > Crop | place... | reverse complement strand
GGAGAGGAGAGGAGAGGAGAGGAGAGGAGAGGAGAGGAGGAGAAATAAATAAACAAAGCAGTCATTTTTCTTCGCAGTGTAATATATCTATCAAACTAAGATTACCATCACCTTTTGTGATGCAAATTCTGTAACATCTCAAGCATCCCTTCTGCTTATTAGACAAGTTCATCTCAGACAAAGGTATCTTATTTTGATACTTCCTGTGTTTTAACTTAGAACATAAAAGGAAATCTGTCACAATCTTTTTGCTTTGAAAGTAGGCCACAGAAAAGAAGTTTCTAGGACTGGTGGAGGTAATCTGGCTCCTTCTTAAAGAAATTATTTTCTTTAAGGAAACCTGAAAGCTCAGTGTATATATGTATATATACACGTATACATATAACCATATAAATCTGTATATAAAAATATATATATATTTGTTTTTCAGGCACTCATGACTACCATAGTCTCTTATTTGACGATTGAGATAAGAGTGTTTGTTTTAGTTTTGTCTGTTCAGGCAGCTTGTTCTCTGTCTCTTAATCTGCTAGCAAAACCATACTTTTCATCTTAGTAAAAGTAGAAAAAAGCTATAGTTGTAAAGAGTGGATTTTATACTGAAACTAATGAAGTGGTACTCAGGGCAAGATCATTTCGTCCTAAATATGCAACAGCTGTGAGGCACTCTTGCAAATCAAACGGTGTTTAGGATGACACTGCTAGTTACATCACTGGTTGTACAAACAGTGAAGACAGGACAACAAAAGGTTTATTTTCAGACTCCAGCAATCATCAGAATCACTGCAAAGCAGTTTTGTCATTTCTTTGAATCATTTCCAGTATCAAAAATGTGGTTGAGAGCATCCAAAGGAGCTGCAGAATTAATATTTCTTCCAGGAGAACAGGTGAGAGGTCCAATAATTTGTAGCTGATAGACTGAATCTGCCAGGAAACATATTCTGAACAGTGCCATTGACTCCAAATTTGAAGATATGGTGGAGTCCAAGAAGGTGTGCCAGGTGAATTAGAGAGATAATACATAAGAAATTATCTCAATAAATTTTCTTCTGCAAGAAACTTCATGCAGTTTGGGTTTATCCATGAATAGTTGCATTGGGGCTTTATTAAGGGAACTACCTTTCTTTTTTTAAATTTAATCAACAAAGGTCACTAGGAAGGATTTCTGGAAATTTGTTTGGACCACAGAAACAACAACAGATGAGGGATTTTGCTGAAAAGGTGAAGATAATTAATAAAAATATAAGTGTGGAAAAACACATAAAAATTAACAAATAGTTTGGTTTTGGGAAAATAAATCAAAAAAATGAACTCCCCAGGTAACTCGGGTTGTGCGGTGAGGAGAGATTGGTAAGATTATTTTCAGTCCATGGTCACTGTCAATGTTTTCATGCAGTCACCTAGTGTTCAAAAGCTTTTGGAGCACCACACCTTCATTTCTCAGTACAATGTACATTAATGTATGTGGAATGCTTTGTGAAAGAAGGCAAATGCCAGACAAACTTGAATATAGAACTTGAAGTTTGGGGATTGCACAGGTGGAAATATACAAGAAATGGGGCTTAAACCACTTTATATATGAAAAAAACCCCAAACTCAAAAGCAAAACAAGCAAAAAAACCTCCAGCTCTCATAACTCTGTGTAAGTGTACCTCTATACATAGCAGAAAATGGTTACACTCAATTATCTGGCAGTCGATTATTATTACACTGAATGAAAGACCAAGTTAGTATAAGCACTTCCTAAAACATTCAAGCATTGTTTGTATATTTTTGTTTATTTGGTTATTTGTGTGTATTGAACTATTCCAAGAAGAGTTTTATCTAATTTCAACTACCTTCAAGCCATTTTAGAAAAAAGACCATGCCAAGACAAATGGGTGACCTAGTATTGTCCTGAAAAGAAGAATTTATACATAAACTTTTAAGGGACTTCATGTGGGATATGAAATGTTGGTAGGTAAAGAAGCTTAAAGGTTTTTGAGAAGAAGCATTCCAACATTTGCTGTGTGTTGGACATATGAGATTTCTTTTTTTTTTAAATGAGGTATAAAGTGAGCAACCTGTGAAAAATAGGCTGTACAAGCCTTGCTGTGTAAGAGTCATAATACGTGAGTATGCTTGTGGGCCGACGGCTGTGCTGGACTCGTTAATGCAAGAGGAAGACCTGCTCAGACTCATGCATCAAGAACCAAAGAGTTAACAAAGGGAGCAATTGATTTGCATTTATCAGACACCAGTAAGGGGTGATGGCCCACCACTGTAAAACAAGTGATCCTTGGGGGTGTGACAAAGGCTGCACAGTCAGATGTTGCTTCAGACAAGAAACAAAAGGCCCCCCTAAGCATGTACCAAGATCCCCGCTCTGAAGGCATGTCGAACTGCTGAGTCCCGCTTCTGACGACACAACATTCCACGCCAAGAGCCAATCGACACATAGTAATTTACTTAGTCCCACCTTGTCAAAGATTTCAAAGGTATAAAAACTGGCACTCGAAAACCCTCTTTGGAGGAGAAGCCAAGCGAAAACCTTACCTGATGGCTGGGTTGACAGGCGTGAATGTCTCTTGCCCCCCCCCCAAGAAGGGACGCCTTTTTGGTAAGAGTCACACCTCTGACTTTGTCAGACGTATCTCCGGGAACACACTGTTACCTAAAGCGCTAAACCGTTACCTTGAGATCAACTCTTGTAGACGGTGCATTTATCAACAGCAATCCCGAATCTGTGATACTTGTCACTTGAATAAATTATCTACTGCTTCAGCTTTGCAAAACTGTTTCAATGAAAGCCCTTGGAGGGGCTCTGACAGGCAAACATTGACTCTGGTAAGTGGCTACGTACTAAATCCCTTGGACATAAACCGTTGACCAAGTCTGGGACTAGGAGTGGATCCAGCTGCAACTAGACTCCTCTCTGAGAGAGTATAGAAAGCAAGGGGGTCCATTCTGAACCTCATGACTCAATGGGAGGGCTTTCCCCTTGCCACTTATCAGACTCCTTTACCCCTTTTGACGTGATAGGAGTAAAAGCAACCATATTTCTCATGTCAGACAACCTGCTAAGCAAATAAGAATATCATGCTGTATGTTTTATATATCATGCTGTACGTGAGATAATATATAGTTATTTGAAAGTATAAACTAACAGGTCATTACTTTCTCATACATCTACATGCATTTCTCATAGCCTAATATATGGCAAAAAACATAAATTGTACTCTTCTTAAGGTTTAAAATATACTGTCAATATGAGAGCTAAAGCAGAAAAAAAATCCATTATGACTAATTATAGCTATTGCTTTTGTAGTGATAGTTCTTATTCACTTCCCTAGTTTATAGGATTTTAATGGCTATAAAAAATATTGGGGAGGACCACTCAACAAGGTACTACAGGTGGGTTTTATGGTTGTTCTTCTTAGGGAGTATAAGAAAAAGCTTTGAAGCCATTTTTCACTCTAAATCATTAGGAAGGTCTTTTGTGACTAGGCTAGATTAGCAAACGCTGCTTAAGTTTTCACTTCTCCACTGCAAGAGTTTATAATTCATTGAACGTTTTCCTCTGCAAGAGCTTTATAGAAAAAAAGCAAACAGGATTTTCTGTAAGAAGGAACTGCTTTATTTTATTCTTCTTGAGCATAAAGGCAAACATGATTTATTTGAAAATGTCTATTTTTAAAGTGAAAAAAATATGGGTAACATATCTGTAATGGAACACCTGAAGACAACATATATAGTGTCATGCTGAACCAATTAAGTGTACAGCACAAGGAAATTTCTTAACTTTGTGAAATATCTGCAATTTGTGTCTTCTTGTTTCTGAATGTAACATTTTATGTTTCCAAGATTTTACCTTAAAATTTGCATATTTAAACCCTTTGTTGGCAGTTCCACTCAGTGCCCAAAGTATTAAAAAACCATATGTGCAATGTATGTGAGTCTATCTTCTGATATAGTGGAAGCATCGTCTCAGTGACTGTTTTGTAACAGACATTTCTAATTCCAATTCCAATTCATATAGTATAATTATGGTAACAGATAAGTGTAATTAGCAAGGAACATTGCATTCTTATTTTCTCATTTCCACTGTGACAGGGGTAAGGTGCTTTGTGTTTTAATTCTTAGAGAGATGTGAGCAATGGAATTATTGAGTGTTACTTTACCATGGCAGTATCTACAGACATGACTATACACTCAGTAGAGTGATAACCACAAAATCAGTCTGTAACACTAACGGCTGAATCAAGATACCTTCTGCTGTCATTCCACACTTTCATTAACTTACACATGCATGTGACAGTATACTGGTAAAGACTTGCTTTTTTCTTTTATTCCTTTTTTTTTTTTTTTCCTGCAAAGCTCTAAAGATTAGTGTCATTAATTGCTTAATAGATATGATTTAAATCTAAATGATGATTGTTCAAAGTAATGCAATAGTGTAAGGGATTCAGAGATTCCCCAGAAGAGTAGCTTCCCCTTTCACAAATCTTATTCTATCCCTTTTCCTTGTTATCTGTCTGTTGCGACTTTAATGATGATATATACTCCCTGAAGAGTTTCATAGGCTTTTGTGGCAAATTAAACAGCTGGCTCTGCTGGCTTGACACGAATATTGCCTTTAATGTTCTTTTGAAGTGAAGAGAGTATTTCTGGAAGTGAACATGCAGTACATTTTAAAAAGCCAAACAAAACAGTTGAAGTAGCATGAAAATAGTTACTGTAATGCCTCACTTACACACTGTGATTCAACTCAGAGAGCTGTTTACCGCCTGAAAAGTAAACCGTAGCTGCTTATTCTGGAAGTCAATACCAGGCACGTGAGACAGAGAAGAAACTGCTTAAGGGGGAACATCCTGGCTTGTGTTTAAGGAATCCACTCTCCAGCAATGGTAGTGTTCATTGGGTGAAGTGATCCCCAGAAGTTGCAGTCTGATAATGTTCATTGTCCAAGGAACTATATATTCCTGGGTATTTACATACAGGAAACCCTGGTCTTAGGTCATCCTTGAGCCATTCACTTACAACTGCACATGAAGAAGTAACTTTTTAGCTATACACTCATGCCACAGAGCTGAACTTAGCTCTATAAGTTAGTGGAATGCTTTTATTGTATTCTCCCAATAGACTTAATTAATACTGTCTTATCCAATTTCTTATAAAGTGGTTAGGAATCTAGACTTCTGTGTCCTCTGCCTTGTTCAGTGGAAAAGCAACTTACAGTTTTCATAACAAATTTTCTCGGGGGGAAAGCTTATGTAAGTATGAGCAAAAGAGAGGCTATGATCCATCCTGTACATTTTTTGTATTACCCTCTGAAAAAATCTGTAAATTAATCCACTTATTTAATTCATAGAACTTAGTCCTAATATGACTTATCTACACAAGTCACACTCAAAAATTGTTTTTAGAATCCTTAAATAGTTTAGGCAAGAAGTCAACTCTTTGTCTGAGAATATAGATGATTAAGTAAAACTGATCCCAACTGCATCAGGTGAAAGCATTTGAGTTTTGGGCTAGTCTTCAGTAATTTGTAGAAAGCATGTAAAAAAACAAAAACTAACCCAGACAAGTGGAATATATAAGCTTAATATAGCTGCCTCACTTGCATTGTTAATGAATATGTATTCTATTTTGGTTCATAATTCCTGCAAGGAATGGGAAGCAAAGAATAAGCAGGGTTCTTTTGCTTGCATATTCGAGAATACGATGCCAAAATAAATTACAAGATTTTAAATGGAGCCTAAAATAATCTTAATTATATTTAAAAGACATTGAAGTTGAATAATTATATTTATTATATATTATATATAATAATATTTTAAATATTTTTAACATTTTAATAGTTATATAAATAGATAAATAATTATATTTATTGTATATTATATATTTATTATATAATTATATTTAAGTTGTATTTCAAATGTTTGATGTTCTTCACAGAATCACAGAATCACAGAATCACAGAATGTTCAGGGGTGGAAGAGACCTCTGTGTGTCATCTTGTCCAATCCCCCTGCCGAAGCAGGGTCACCTACAGCAGGCTGTACAGGACAATTCTTCAATTACCAAATTTATTTACAACTCTTACATAAAGTCCTTGTTGAAGAAAACTGTTTTGTAGATAAAAATTATGTCAGGGTGACTAGAATAAATTGATTGTTTTGTCATTCATTAATTTAAACATTTAAGTCAAGACAGAATTGTGATCAATTCACCACTTGATATTTTAATGTAATTGTAATTATTCTGAAATAAAACAATTACATTATCATCTAAACAAAAATTGGCTGATGAACAAGAGACACAACTGTGATATTGTCCTTTGATTATAAGTGTATTCCTTGGTCCTCTTTAATCAAAATGACTTGCAAAGAACAGGAAATACATGCATTGAAGTCCTTTAGTGATAACGTACACAGTATGAAAGATTAGATAGGAATTACTGTTCCACAGACTGCAGTTTCTTGCACGTAATGGACCTGGTAATCAAAAATATTTACATATTCAAGTCCCCATTTCTGTTCTCAAATAAATCAAACCTCAAATTAGGGAAGAGTCTTTGTGGACTGTAGGAGGCAACAAGGTCACAAACTTAGTGATAACAAGTCATCTTACATGGGGAGTCATAAATGACCTATTTATATGTAGTCTGTATTTTATATGTTGTTCCAGGGACTATGTGCATCCTGGATTGTTAAGCACAGAAAGAATTTACAAAATGAATTGTGAAACTGAAAACAGAAACATAGAAGAAATAAACAAAAAAGTTGTAAGTTATATAGATATTGCTCTAGAACTACACAGTGCTAGAACAGTGAACTTGAAAAAAATTCAAAATGGTGCAGATTGTTTTAAAAAAATAGCAGTGAGGAAAGCTGCAACAGTACACAGCAAAATAAATAATTTTCAGTACTCCGTTTTGAGACTTACAAGTAACTAGATGATGGGCCAGATGCATACCTGCTACTGATGTTAGAGATATTAAATTTTAGTACAGAAATCTTAGAGGCTAAGGCCTCTCTGGGCAATTAAATATTACATTGACGAGCTTTATATAAGAATAAGAAATCAGTGCCAGGAATCTTCTGTCAAAGCTACGTTTCTCTATGTTACAACTCTACGAAGCATCAGGATACAAAAAAGAGCTGGAACAATATTATGCAGTCAGGCCAATCTGTCAGAAGCATTACCAGTATTTTAAAACTCAACTAAAATGGAGAAACTGAAGGCAGACTGTGATGTAACACAGCAATGAGGGAGCTCTCATCAGGTTCAAGGTTCAAGCTTCTTCAGCTGAAAAAACAAAAATGTGTTTGGACTTCTACGCTTCTAACCTTTGTCTTAGATTTTATTGTAGAATAACTGAAGGCAGTGGTACAAACATTCTGATAATTTTTTAATAGAATTAGGGTAATTCCTGACATAATTACCAACTTGAATAACAAAAATTAATTTTGTTTAATACCTTCTGTTGTTTTTTTTAAAGTAACTGAAAAGGTATTAAACTGAGGAAGACAAGTCTGCTCACTCAGGTCAGATTATTTGAACTTCTATTCTAAGAATGGTGTTGCTCTAACACTTTGAATGTGCAAATATTAAGTTCACAAGCAAATATTTTCACTCTTAGCGTTAGCTTTGAATTGGGCCCAGAGAGACTTTTAGGGGTATCTCAATCTGGAGGTGTCCAAAACTTCTGAAAAATAAAGTCATTTATACAGGCACTTTTGAACATTTGAGGTATCATTCTTTCTAAATTTATTCTTGGCAGTTTAGAAACTGAAGTCATTCCAAATTTTCTTGGCAAGCTTGAGACTACAGAAGGACATCTTTTTGCTGAAATCCTCTCTCCGCACCACAGTTTTCTTGCAGAATTCTGAGAGTGTTTGTGCACTTTGAAAAATCAGCTCATGTGCATGTATTTCCACCATTAAAAGCCCTTCTAAATTGATATTTAGCTCCCGTAATGGGTATTTTTCATAGATCATAGTGCAAGCAGAACACAATCATATTTTTTCATTGCATTACCTATCTTCAATTTCAGACCTTCTGGCTTTCCTAATTCCTGAGCCATGGAAATTACTAGTTCAAATTATTTCTTCCACGACCTCACAGCTGAAAAAGAAAGCAATATGTTTGCTGCAGACTTTATCTTGCTAAAATAAAGAATTGATGGTTCATTTGTTACTTTACTCTCAGAAACTCTTATTTTCCAGCTAGTTATCTGAAGTAGATCGCAGAAAACGCAAACAGAAAGAATAACTGTAACGTTAATACTTCGAACTTGTACTCAGAAGAAGGAATCGATGGCTGAGGTTGGAAGAGATGTCTGCAAGAATTTTGATTATTTATTTATGCATCCATTCATTTTTTTATTTATTTACTCATAAGAGTGGTGGTTTAGGAGCATAGTGCTTATATTAGGCCTCTCACAATTTTCTTTATGAAATCTTATTTGTGAATTATCCTCTGCCCATCTTTTTGTGAGAAATAGTATCCTCTGTAACCACAAAACCATGTCTAATGTTGTCATATTCTTCATAATTGTGCAAGCATTGACACTATCATTGATTTTACAAGACTTCATGCAATCAGAGCAGAAAACTTTTGAGGACTTCCACTTCCCTCACTCATATTTTGTGAAATAAATTATAGGAAATGTGGGAAAAAAACAGGGAAACCACATGCTTAGGTGCATTCAGGGAAGGACCAGATCAGATGAGCAGTAGGTCATTTTCTGTCTGGTTCATCTATGACTGCCTTACTATGACTGCTGAAGCTGCTGGAATCAATAAAGCCTTCAGGAGAAAAGGGCTTTGTGAAAGAAAGTTACTTCCTACAAAGGGATAAGATTCTTTACTGTGGGTCTGGTTATGGAGGGAAACATTAGTCCTCATCTTCCTAGCTAAGGGCTTTATTTTTCTCTTCTTGGACTGACTAGCAGTGAATCAGCTCAAGCAAAGGCACGGACCTCTCTAGAATAACTGGATCAGAAAGAGTTGGTTTGAAATTCTGCAGCAGAGGAAATGACCTGAATTTGGTATTCCAATCTCTCCTAGATTGTGCTCAGAACTGAAGTAGTTCAAGACCTCCAGTGACTGGCTGTGGAAGGACTAACATAAACAGCAAAATCATGCAGAGTCTTTTATTTTTAATCAAAAAAAATGAAATAGTGGATTCTCTAACACAACTGAACACATTTGGGGATATTACATGAAAGTACTATAGCAAAGGAGATATATTAGAGTAAGATTTGATTGATATTCACATCATAAGAGGCTAAGAAATGAAACTAAATATAGAAGACCTGCTTGGAAGAGCACTGCTGATAGAAGTGCAAGCTTCATAAACCTCCAGATTGTGTCTGGCAATGTTTAACCAGCAGAAGTCAGCAAACCTGAGGCTGTATTGAGGAGTTAATTTGGAAAGTAGTGAAGTTGAGAACTTAAAATGGTGTCTGGCTTTACAAGGAATTCAGAGCCAACATTTTAAAGTTTATTTGGCACCAAATTATTACTCAGTGTACAGCAACAGTAATAAAACAGGAGGGGGAAGAAAAAGCTCTACCCACACATCCTGTAATGCCTGCCTTCAACATCTATGCTAGTTTCACTGTTGGGGAACTGTCACAGGAATATTAGAAATAGTCAGCTAGAAAGTCCTCCAGATAATACACATAGAAATGTATGTGGTGAAAGTTTAGCTGCATAAAGCAAGATTAAACTGTCTCTAGTTTTGTAGCTGATTCACAAATGCCGAAATGAACAAAGCTCTAGGACCATGTTCTTACCTCAGAGTAGCTCCCAAGCAGAAGGACCCTGCGGCCAGCAGGCATCTTTTTTGCTTTGCCCCTGAAAATGCCAGTGCAGGGACTATGCTAAGCAGCAGAGTTTGCCACCGGCAGCCTGCATCACTCAGAGTGCTCCTTGCTTAGTAAAGATGAGAAGCGCATAGGATAGAGAAGCTCTTCCACAACAGAGAATACTTTTGAAGAAGAGATAGATTTTGAGAGGTCTATAAAATGCAGCATTCCAGCTTAGTAGTGAATATGTGTGTATGAAACATAGAACATACATTCTGCCCTTATAAATGTAGCAGAGCTGCTAGAGTTTTATATTGTAAAGAATGGCCTCAAAGGCATTAAAAAGTCACATTAATCCCTACTCAGAGAACTGCAAGTAAGAAGAGGAGGGATAAACCAAAACCAAAACCAAGTCAAATTAGCAAAAAGCATAATTTTTCTGTTTGTTAGTGGACAAAATAATCGTAACAATTAAATATCTATTAAGTTTGCATCTGTCATCTGCAAAAATCGTTACTGGTAGTGACCATATTCTTCGGCTTTCAAACCTTACAGTGCAGAGTAGTTCCTTTGGGAAAACACCCAAATATCTTGGCTGTCTGCTTCTTGCTAACCTCTTAAGCAGAGTTTTTTAAACACAGTTTCAGAGCAATGCAAACAGCAGTATATCAAAGGACTGGAGAAGACTGCACTGCACGTAAAACACAGCTTGGAACTGACAGAGAGAAAAATTGGAAACAACGATTCTCTGAGGCAAGTAATCTCAACTCATGTTGTTTTCCACCCCTGCAGTTCTCATTTTGGAAGAAGCCAAACAAGCTAATCTAGCAGATGTAGGAGTCACTGCTTTAAAGTCAAAGGTAGGACACTTCCAGTATCCATCTGTTTCAAACAAGGAAGGTTTCTACTCATAGGCTCAAAACAGCACTGAATCAATACTCTCCCTCTAAACAGGAAGATCGGCAGTTATTGTTCTAAACCCCGGACTGACTTGTGTGATTTTGAGTGATGGAATGATTACCAAACTAAACAAAATATCCCACCAGCAGGATAACCTGCAATTTAAATATTCCCATTCTACAAACACAATGGAAACAATAGAAGATTATTAATGTTGGCTAACAAGAAAGTTAGCATTGGGAAGGCATCCTTCAAAGACCATTTAAGATAGAGCGGTATTTGTAAGTGAAAGATTCAACTCTGTTACACAAGGGTATGTTAACTAAGCCTGTCTTAGCTATGGTTATGAAAAAATCCCATATAAATTTCTGTCATATGGAAGCAGTTTAAAAAAGGTAACTAGCCAGGAGTTGGCAAACAACTTCCCTGATGGCTGAATCTAAAGCTTCTATTAAAATAGCATAATGCTGAACCACTTTACTTGTGAGAAAATTCTTTGGGATATGAATCAGATATAAATTCATAGCTCAGCATGCCCTTGCAACTTCTGTAGCTTGAAATCACTACTCTAAGGAAAATGTTCATGTTCATTTTGGAGTGCTAAGATTTGAAACTAAGGATAACAATCCAAATAACAACACTTCAAACTTTTACTTTCTTCCTCAAGGCACACAGCAGAGGGAAAGATAACCGTGTCACAAAGAGAGGAGTAACATTTGATTTTCACGTTAGGATTAGGTATGGTCAGAACAGGCATGATGTCTAGGGATGGAAATCATCACTTTCTTTCCTCTGTACCTTCTCCCTTGGACACACTGGAAATCTTGTGTCTTCTTTTATTTGTGCCCGTGATATCTTTTTCATTTTTCTTGACCCTATTAATTTAAGTTGTTCTTTTGTTGCTGTATTTCTTTGAAGAAAGTTATAAAAGGTGTCCTAGTGGAAAGAAGAGTTTTGTACCCCTGTATGAACCCTTATGGACAGTGCACCATAGTCATCGATTACATTAAATAACACAAAATCCTGCTCTTATCAACACCCAATAGCCCATTGGCACTCCAAATCTGTTTACTTGATGGTAAAGTAGGCAAAAGAGCCTAGGCTCAAATCTGGTTTTATATCTTTGCTGTCACACATCCTGATTACTATTATAGCAATCAAGCTTTGTAATACCTAGCTTTGAGGGAACTTTACTCTTGACAGAATTCACTCTAGAGGCTATCAATGGCAACCCATCTGTGCCATATATACAGGGAATCAGGTGCCTGAAAAGACTGTCATGAAAGTCTGAACAATCATCCGTTTAACTAAACAGCAGGAAATGCATAGGACATGTCCCAGTCCAGCAGAACAGACAAGCTTTAATGCATTAACATGAGTTTTAGAACCTCTTTTTTCTCTTCTCAGGTTAACGGGCAAGAATTCTCCCTTCTATGCTCACGGTTTCCCAACATGCAAAGTGTGAATCAGTGTTGGGGCCTCCCAGTGCTGAGAAGCTCAGAGGTGAGGCCCCTTCTGTTATGACAATATCAAATCTACACCTCCTGCCTCACAGAGATGAGTACATTGACCTCCAGGCACAGTGAGCACTTTCCCTTGCCTGTATAAGCCTCTTAGATGACCACTTTAGCGTTGATGCCCATCTGTTGCAGAGAGACACTCTCTCCATGCTTGAGATCAGGTGTTTCCAACATTAAGAAGCTAAATAAGCAGGGATTTGACAATTTCATTTTTTAATTTAGGTGTGTCTTTGCACTTCAGCAATTCTGTGGATCTAGCTCCTGCTGCCTTGAACGTGCATTCCCTCCCAAACAGATAAACACATACTTCTACTATATTTTGTTTCAAGCAATGTGCAGATGCAAATAAGTTATTTCATAATAAATGTTTTATATTAAGTGGCGATCACTACCAAATCTGAGAGAATAAAGAGCCTTTGAAAGCTCTTTATGCTATACCAATATATTGTTGTCCAGCAGGGACAATTCCATGGATTTTCTTTTCCTCCATGGTAAAGCTTAGACTTTCTACAGTAACTTTTTTTTTTATTTATTTCTTCCTGCTTATAACAATGAAGTTTGGCTGCATAGTACGCAATACTATCTGAGAACTCTAGAATTATAAAAATGGCTTTCACAGTAAATGAAGAGCCTGATTATTTGTTCAATGGTGGGCTTCCTCATTTATTAAAAACCACTGACTTCTCCCAGTAGTAATAAGAAAAAATTTCTGGAACTGTATATGGAGCAGAGAAAGAATCTATGACTAATTGAGGCATTTCAGATCTCTAATGCTTTTTGTGTTTTTCTTTGTTTATATAAACTTTTCTTTGTTCATATGCTGACTTTAATATATGGCACATACAAAATAAGAAAATGTAATTAAAAGAAAAGAATCTTTAAGACGTGAGAAAGAAAAAAAAGGACTGCATGACCTTTAAAAAATGTTTCTGCCTCAGATGTTGAACAAAAAAATGTTCTTGCATCTTATATATTCGTAGGCCCTCGGGCAGTTGCAATATAGATTATTCTCTACCGTGTGCATTCCTACAAATCAGTAATTGAGGGTTTTTGTAGTCTACAAAATCCCAGTAATTTAACATTTTCTGTAAATGTCAGCAGAGGGTTATTCAGTTTCTGCAGGTCGCAAGGTCTTTCATACAGGGTCTAGCCTAAAATGGTGATGGTGTAAGAAACCAAGAGGAAAAGCAATAAAAAGCCTCCTGCTTGTTTTAAAATTGAGGAAAGCTGCTTTGACATGTATTTACCTAAGAGTGTTGCCAAGTATCAATAGCATGAAACTAGCAACTGTTTACTGTAACACTAGTTAGTAGGTATGACACCAGAAGAAAGTGTTTGATGTTGTAGTCGCTTATCTAACTACATCATTTAACTGTGATTTAAACTCCATAACTGGTAAGAATGACCCAGAAATTTGTCTTCACCCCAAGTTTTCAGAAATAAGGTAAAACATGAAAAGCAAGTTTTGTGAATTAAGAACATAAAAGCATTAGAAAAAAAGTAATATCAACAGCATTAAAATAGAAACAGAGTAGAGAGATGGTGTTTGCAGTATGCTGTATGCAACTGAGAGTTTTGATAGGCATTTGTGTGGCAAACTGATACAACTAGATCTGTGGCATTAATTTCTTGTTCAAAGATTCAGCAAAGTTTTCCTTCAAGCTGGAGTTGGGAACAAGTGAGGAACGGATATTTTCACAGCCACGTAGTGTTGTACATCTTCAGTAATTCCTCCATTGCTTACTATAAGATTCCATTTTTCAAGGCAGATTTAATTGCAGGAATTATTAATAACTATGTTACACTGCAGCCTACTCCCAAGCATGACAGACATGTGGTTGGAGAACTGACAAGGGTGCTGAAGATTCATATGATGCTCTCCAAAATCACACGTTGTACGGCAAAGTTATGACTGTGTCTTGGTTTCTAGTCAGAATTTGTCCTATGTCCTGAGTCCATCCTGGGATGCTATGCAGGTATGTAGCAGCTCCATAACACCTGACCCTATAACCTGGTTTCCATGACAAGTAAACCTTTGTGCACTATCCAGATGGGAACTGTCCTGGTTTTTGTTGAAACAGAACCCATTCTCTTTTAGTGATCCTTACAGCTGAGTTCTTCTAAGTAACTTCATTTTTCTGAAGCTGGCTGCATTTTTTTCAGACAGAGTCCGCTCCAAGCTGGTAACACCTAATGTTTACAGTTTTGTTGAGGTAATGGTAGGAATAGAATGCAGAAAAAGGCCCATGTTTATAATTAACAGCCAAGGTCACTGGCAGACCTTTGAGATTCCAGAAATGAGGAGTCACAAAGTGTTATACTTACAGGGAGGGTCAGCCAGAACAGGTGAGCCAATACTGACCAATGGGATATTCCATGCCATACCCATCATATTCAGTTTAAAGCTAGGGGATCATGAGGATCTTGCAGTCTTTGTCCATGGCAGCTTCTGAAGAAAAACCTGCTCCTTGTCCTGCCTGCAATCCTGATCCAGACTGTGATCCGTGCATTTCTGATCCAGTTACAGTCTACTTCTAGGGCCAGTCCAGGACTTCCTGGTGCTGCCTGGCAGCTGCTGAGAGGACACCAGTGCCCGTGGCATCCACCTCCGGGAAACTCAGTATTGGTTTTGTATATTTTGCATTATTTCTCTTATTGTTTATATAATCAATATTATAAATGTTTTTAGTAAAGCTGCTTTTATATTCATTTTGTAAGTCTCTCTTCCTTTTCCTTCGTTTTTGCTTCCCATGGTGGGGAAGGCAGGGGTTGAGAGAGAGCATCTGCCACTCAGTTTATTGCTGCCCTGCTCTGAATGGTGACAGATTTATTGGGGTCCAACATGGGACTCGAGGTCTCGAGAGGGGTCTGAGTTAAAATACAGACTCCGGCAGGAGGAGACTTAGGGTCAGTGGAGAAAGGGTAATCTTTTTTCTTTGAGATCTTCAGGGAGTCTGGAATTAAAATGGGCAGCTTTCATTCACCATGCCGAGTGCCTTGTCACTGAGCTTGATATTATATGATCTCAAGTGATTAAAAGGAGAAGTGCAAAACCAGAACCAGTGCCAATGGCTTAATCTGAGTACATCTGGAGTTACTCAGTGGACTTTGTTAGTGGTTATACCTCTTATTTGAGAGATTGTATGTTTTTTTGTTGTCTAACCTGTCTGAGCTGACTTTGCCAGAGTTCTGGAATTTCAGATATTCTTGGGGCTATCAAACCGTTGCTCTGTTTTATTTGGATTCCTTGCACATTTTTCAGGTGTTGTGTAAGGTTAAACTATGATGCAGGCATAAGTGCTTTTTCAAGTTCTCCCAATAGCTGTGCTGCTGTAACCTCCTCCCCCACCGCAGTTACTGCTGCCTCTGCGACAAGTGCTACAGCCACCATGGCCTCTGTGAGCAATGCTGCAACTATTGCTGACCCTGCAGCCACTCTACCTCCAATAACAACCCTTGCACCCACTCCACCTCCAAAGACAGGTACTGTGGGCACTGCACCTCCTGTAATGGATTCTGCAGACATTTTGACCCTGACAGCTGGCACTTCAGCTACTGCAACCTAGGTGATTGCCAACCTTGGTAATTAACCCTGTGGCCGTTCAAACCCCCATGTCAGGTACTGTGATTACTCGGGTGCCAGCGGTATCATTTGCCACCATGGCCAAAGGGAAATACAGAGTTAAACCAGAGCAGGAAGAGGGCACATCATCATCATCAGAACCAGAGATAATTATCTGCTCCTTATGCCTGGAGGAGTTGTGAGGTGTAAAAAAATATTTTAGCCATCATGAAGGTGAGTCATTTACCACCTGGTTGACTTGATGTTGGGATAGTGGAGCTGATAGTCTGGACTTAGATGGCAAAGAAGCCATGCAGTTAGAATCCCTGGCCAGAGATGATGGCATTGATAAGATGACTGGGTGAAAGACACAAAATCAAAGCCTCTGGAGGTGAATTTTTTCAGCTGTGAAGAACAGGTATCTCTTTAAGAGTGATATCTTATGCTGTCTAGGCAAACAGACCACCGTGGAGAAAGGTATTAAGTATCCCAGAGAATTATCTGTGCTAAAAATAATTCACAGCAGCCCACAGACAATCATAAATCCAGATGAAGTGCCATGCACCCGACCTTTATTGCAGAAGGTTGTGCAGAGTTTATGATTGACATATGCCCACTCATTGGCAGTGCTCACTTTCATACAAGTTGATGAGGCAGCAGCTGTTGGTGAAGTGGCCAAAAAATTGCAGTGGTTAGAAGACAGTGTCCCATCGCCCCTACAGGTCTCCATCTCAGAGTGGAAAAGCTGACTCACAAATTGTCCACTACAGAAGACAAACTCAACTTTCTGTGTACAGGAGTCCGTGTTGGAGCCACTAGGAGAAGACACCCTTTTACAGGATCAGTACGAGAGAAATGGAACATGCTGCAGAGTAACTTTTGGGTTTTCCTGCACGACCAGGGGGAATATATGAGGAAACGGGATGGAATACCTACTGCTGACCTAGAGGCATTAGTACATGAGTTAAAAAAGAAAGTTCCCAAGAGAAAATTTTCTCTGTTTTCCTGTGGGCAGTTCTCTAGACAGGGTAGATGGAATTCCTGTCTGTCCCTAGCAGACTTCAATAAACAGAATCAGAGGGGCCCTGCCTCCAGCCAGGTGAAGCAGAGAGACCACTGAGTATATTGGACTGTGTGGATTCAATGGCCTAGTACGTCAGAACCACATGAGTACAAAGCTTTGGTAGAAACTGGCCCACAGTGTACCAGAATATCATTGAACCATTAAGAAGCAGAGTCAATCAGTATTTATGGAGTCACACGGGGATTTCAAGAGTTATCTGTATTAGAGGCTAAAGTGAGCCTAACTAGAAATGAAGGGGAAAGGCACCCTATACTAACATATCCAGATGTTCTCTGCATCCTTGGAGTAGACTACCTCAAGAGAGGGTATTTTAAGGACAGAAAAGGGTATCAGTGGACCTTTGGTATAGCAGCTGTAGAGGCTGAGGATATTGAACAGCTGTCTACTTTGCCTGGCCTCTCAGAGGACCTTTCTGTTGTAGGGTTGTTTAAGGTTGAAGAACAACAGGTGCCATTCCCTACCACAGCAGTGCACCAACGAAAATATCGCACCAGTTGACACTCCCTTATCCCCATTCAGAGAATGATTCAACAGCCACAGAATCGGGTGATCAGTAAAACTCGTTCACCCTTTATCAGTCCGTATGACCAGTGCAAAAGCCTGATGGAGAATGGAGGCTGACTGTCGACAATCGTGGACTAAGTGCAATCACCCCCCATTTAAGTGCTGCCGTAACGGACATGCTAGAACTTCAGTATGAACTGGAGTTGAAGGCAGCCAAATGGTATGCCATTATTGACATTGCTAATGCTTTTTTCTCTATTCCTTTAGCAGCAAAGTGCAGGCCACTGTTTGTTTTTACCTGGAGGGTTATCCAGTACACCTGAAATCTACTGCCCCAAGGGTGGAAACACATCCCTACCACCTGCCATGGACAGATTCAGAGTGTATTGGAACAGGGCAAAGCTCCGGAAGACCTGCAGTATGTTGATGACATCATTGTATGGGGTGCCACAGCAGCACAAGTCTTTGTGAAAGGTGAGAGAATAACTGAAAGTCTTTTGAAAGCTGGTTTTGCTGTAAAAAAAAGGTAAGGTCAAGGGACCTGCATGAGTGATCCAGTTTTTAGGAGTTAAATGGCAAGATGGGTGTCACCAGATCCTGACAGAGGTGATCATTAAAATAACACCAATGTCTCCACTAGCAACAGGACAGGTGATAGCACAGGTGGCAGGACCATATCAACTTTCAGAAGATTTTTCCTCTCTGCAGTGATGGGCCTAGGACTTCAGAGTATTTACACTTATTTTCTCAGCAGGAAAATTGACTAGAAACTTCAATATCTTGATACTGCTGAGATTAAGGCTGGACCCCACAGGCACAGTCCAGAAGATGAAAATGTAGCTCCTGGACTAGAATAACTGAGTGTCATCAGAGGTTTTGGTTCACTGTCTTTTACTGAAAGAAGGCAAATTTCTTAAATATATTACCTAAATAAATTTTAACCTCATTTTTAGTGTGCAGAATGTCCATATGTTAAACAGATATTAATATTAGTGTTGAGGATCAGCTTCTCTGGAATATTACACTGCATTTGAAGCTTGTTTTCAGTAGGCATATAAGCAACAAATTTGAACATGTTGGCCTTTGTATACTGTGTCAAACAGGCTGAACTCAGGCTGTCTCTTGTTTAGACAAGAGCTTACAAATAAACTCTAAAACAGAGAAACACAAGGAAGATAGGTGTGTGTGAACTGACATTTTTGGATGAGAGACCTGGAAGTATCAGTTCGAGCACAGTGTGGTGAACATGTTACTCTCTGAGCTCGCACTGAGTAATGCATCTTGTGTCACTTTTCACTTTTTTCCCAGAAATTGTGACACATAGATTTAAAAGTTAAATGAAAGAGGACACTTATGCAGGCAGAATGGGGACAGCTTTCATCGTGTTTTTGTCACTTCTACTCTTGAAGTTTAGCTTCATTTTCTAACTACCTCTTCAGAATGCATTTTTATTACAAAATACTTCAGAGGTTTGACTAGTTTTGGTAACTGCCTGTGGTGGGATGTCCTTGGCTCAGCTTCATGCCTGATTTCTCTCCCTCCTACCCCCAAGCAGTAGAGGGGGATGAGGAATGGAGGTTGTGGTTTGTTCATCACATGTTGTCTCTGCTGCTCCTTCCTCCTCACACTTTGCCACTGCTCCAGCGTGAGGTCCCTCCCATGGGAGACAGTCCTTGATGAACTTCTCCAACACGAGTCCTTCCATTGGGCTGCCGTTCTTCATGAATTGCACCAGTGTAGGTCCCTTCCACGGGGTGCAGTCCTTCAGGCACAGCCTGCTCCAGCATGGGTCCCCCACGGGGTCACATGTCCTGCCTTCGAATCTGTTCCAGTGTGGGGTCCTCTCTCCACAAGTCCACAGGTCCTGGCAGGAGCCTGCTCCAGCACAGGCTTCCCACTGGGTCACAGCCTCCTTTGGGCATCCACCTGCTCTGCATGGGGTCCCTTCCATAGGCTACAGGTGGGGATCTGCTCCATCATGGAGGTCCATGGGCTGCAGGTACACAGCGTGCCTCACCAAGGTCTGCTCCATGGGCTGCAGGGGAATGTCTGCTCCAGCGCCAGGAGCACCTCCTCCCCCTCCTTCTACACTGACCTTGGTGTCTGCAGAGTGGTTTCTCTCTCACTGTCTCACTCCTCCCTTCATCTGCAGTTGCTGTGTGTGCAGCAGCTTTTTCCCCTTCTTAAATATGTTATCACAGAGGCACTACCACTGTCACTGATGGGCTCAGCCGTGGCCAGTGTCTAGTCCATCTTGGAGCCAGTACCATTGGCTCCATCAGACATGGGGGAAGCCTCTGATAGCTTCTCCCAGAAGCCACCCCTCTCGCACTCCCGCTACCAAAACCTTGCCATGCAAAGCCAATACACTGACATATGCAGACTTGCACATTTGTCACAGATTTCTGACAAGTATTTTCCGTAAGTAACACTTTCTGTGTTATGGTCCTCCACATCTCATGAAATTCGAAACACGTCTACTTTTGTGGATTTTTGTTGATGGACATTTCATCCTGCCAGACATTTTTGATAGTTTAGATAAGCCATAAACTACTCAAACTGTTAAAGGCTTGATGACAGAAGAATATCAGCAGCCAGGTTTGTATCCATTTTCACAGCAGGCTCACGGTAAAGATCTTGGTCCATTACCCAGTAGCAGTCTGAGAGTCCAGGGGAGTGCAACTGGCAGTTGAGGATGTGGTAAGGTCACTAAAAGTTTGATTTCTGGAAAATAAAAAAAAGAATGCTGCAAAATGCATTGCTCCTGCCTTCTGTGAACCGTCCTTCACATGAGTAGTACAGTGATTTTCAGTTTGCTCTTCTTTCACTTCCTATATGTATCCAATGGCACTAAAGCTAATGTTTATGCCATTAAAATAAATTACTTAAATATTTAAACAGTGATATACACATTTGTTCTAGTAAGAAACCTATTCAAATAGTCAAGAGAGTATTACAGTCCGAGCCAAATATTGTTTGGTTTCTGTCTCTTTTAAGAGAGACTGTGAAAGTAAATGGAAGGAGAATCCATCTCTATTGTTTGAGTAGAGTGGTATCCTTTACAGGTTAAATCAGTATTTAATGGTACATTTTACTAATTCTTATTATCCTTGTATTGTTCATCTGTGAATCTTGTATATTTCTATCCTCTGCAATGTTGTTGGTTGTATTCCATAGTGACAGATCTTCTGGCCTCCAGGCTTACATTTGGTTTTAATCCCATGGCGACACAAAATTAAAGAGAAAATCATAAATTTGAAAGATGTACACCTAAAAAATCCTATTTATTGTTACATGGAACAAGGATGTTGATGCTCATTGCAATCTCCCGCAACTCTGATCAGTATATGTGTCTGAACTCTTTAAGTTACCGTATGCGATATAGTATCTAGGTAAGCATTTTCTTGTAAAACTAAACTGTAAAACCACTTATAAACATGCTGTACTAGCACGTGAACAGTCTACCTCTTTCATGGCTCCTTAAAACTTTGGCTACAGAGAATGGTCCCTCCTAAAAAGCAGGAGCTGTTTTTAAAGCCCTAATATTTCTTTAAATTGTTGTTATATATGCTTATGGAGCCGTGGTTTGACATTCATGGCAACAGTGAAAATTTGGTACAAACCAAAGTAAAATACAACTTCAGTAAGTGAAAGCACAATAATTTCATAATTCATTCAATTACGGGTCAGTGGTTTAGACTAAGAATTCAGATATTCATCAAAAGCCTGAGTTAAATGTTTGGCTAAGGTTACAGTGAGATCAGGTATTTGGCCCATCATATTTGTTTTACGAAGTTAGATGCAACAAAAATAAAGCTGGTGATGAACTTGCGAATGACCTAACACTTTCCTACGTTTGAACCTCTTTCTCTCCAATTTTGACTCTTGATATGAGAATGCATTAAGACAGAACTAGAATGACTTACTGGTCCCACTGCAGACAGTTGCATCCTTATTCTTGCAGCTCTCACGGGAGTATTTCCACTCAAACTGCAGTGCTCCTAAGTGGCAATTTAGTTCATAGTTTTGAAGGACATAAAAGAGTATTATCCTTTAGTTTAACCTGTTACGTGGCCGCAGAATTATGATCAGCAACTATTTCTGAAACAATCCTAGTCTCAGTTTTGGTATTAGTTCTCTTGCAGGTTTCCATGCAGCTGGTTGCAGACAGGCTCCGCAAGCCCTCTGTACCACCACTGGTCTATAAGTTTGCTGTTAACCTAGCACAGTGGTTGTACTAATAAACTCAGACAGGTAGCTGAATATGCTATCTGAGGCTTGTTACCACATGCATATAGTTAAATGGCTGCTAATTGCATTTTGTTTGCTGAGAACTTGGACGGGGTGATGAATAACTGCTTGCAATTGAGCTTATAAACAGGTCTTCAGTCCTTAATTTCATAAATGAGCACAATCTTTTGAGAAACTAGATCTTAAACTACCCCGCCTAATATGAAATAGATCCAGATAGCTCAGTATGCAAATTCTGATGGACTCTCAGCCCTAAACCTTCTTTCCTTTAGACATGATTGAGTTATGCAGAACATGCTCAAACAAATGCAATTAGACAATTTCAGTAAATGATCACAAATCTTTATATATAACATTTCTTTCCACAGATGTGCATAGATATACAAACTTTCTACAGGCTTACCAATTCCTTTTCTCAGACTCAGGCAGGCTAGGAACCTATGCAAAGATCTAAAAACATTATTATAACTGATACACCAAGATAATTCTGTCTTCTGGAATGGGAAGCTTGTGTGAGATTTGGGGTTTTTTTTTGGAAAGGGGAGATTGTGTTTTTTTCTGAAGGTACTTTTATATTATTATGTACGTAGTCTCAGCATAAAAGATTTTTACTGAATACATTCAGTGAAATTTTGGCTTTATTGAAGGCAGTGGCAGAACTTCAGCTCTTCTGAAGTCCTTAAAGTTGAACTGCCGAACAAGTTGAAACCAGCTAAAGTAAAGTTTGCTCTCTGCAGATACATTTCAACAAAGGTTTCAATACTCCCGCTCTTCAAATAAACCAACAGTGTGAATCTCAGACTTTTCCATAAAATCAAGCGAGTGTGGTGGTAATTTACTTTATGTCATTTATGAGAAAATATGATCCTTTACTTAATAATCTGCTGATTTAATTTAGCCTGTAAAGTAGGCACAGTTTTTCAGAGGAAATCTTCCAAATATATTTTACATATATTCCAAATATTTACAGGTCTGGGCAATCTTTAGTTGAAAAGCAAATCCTGCTGAGACTATCTGAAGTTCACTATACCTGAGAGTGCACTGTCTACAAAGCCTATATTGTTGCATCGCATACAGCAATATATATAGGAATATAGGAATAGGTATTGCAGCTGTCAGCGAAGTTGCATAAAATACCACAGCCACTGCATTAGCTCACTGTGGCTTTTTGGATCTCATTGTTTTCTCTAGAGGCTGAGGGTGTTCTCCATTGTACATGATCTCTGCCACTCTTCCCAGCTGAAACAGATCTTTACTGTGGTGTTGGCTTTTGCAGCTGAGGTTTTTGTGTCATTTGTGAGGACTTAGTTTTTCCTAGTTTAACCTGTAATGTAATTTTTCCATCCCACAGCACTAACACCAAATGGAAAGTTAAACATCTCCCTACTAGGGCATGGGAATGTATTATTAATCTTTCCACTTGCACAGACCACAGAAGATCATGACACAGCATTCATCATGTGTTAATACATGGCTGAATTCCCTGTGTGGTACTCAAGAAGCAGTCTTCCAGAGTAAACCTCCCTGCACTAGTCCTCCACCCTCTGGTGTGTGATGAGGCTGCAGAAGCAGTGGAGGAGGACAGAGAAAATCGCAAATAAGCCTTGGGGATCATTTATTTGCTATTGAAATCCCACTCTGTGATGTTACTCAGCACCCACCTGAGGTTTTGAGACAAGTAACTGAAGGAGTATTCGTGCCTGAGGACCTTTCAAAATCAGTTTTAAAAGTTGCTTGCAGAGGAATAGGGAACATGAGAGTAATTTCTTGTAAGTGTGGCTGTGTAATAGCTCCTCCGTTGGTCATGAAGATAACAACCCCTGAGGCCTATGTACTATTTTGACACAACCTGTTCAACGTACTGCAAGTGTCTCCTACAGAAAAAGAACATCTTTTGTGTCTGTCATGTTGGCTGGAAAAGAGAAAGACTGTGAGATTTTTCAGAGTAATTCAAGTAATTAATGTAAGATAATGCATTTTTGTATGGTAGTTAGTACTTACTATGTGATGTCGCCATCAGATTCATATCTAATAATAGTTGATATTTCCAAGCCTATAAGTACCAGGTACTGCAATTATCATGCTAATAGGTAACTTATGAACTGTGTGCATTTAAACGTGTACCATTCAAATTAGACCCTTGTTATTTTTGATAGGATAACTACAAAGATATAATTGTCTAGGAGATTAAAAATACTGATCAAAAATTGGAAAATATTATTACAAATGCAGGGATATATACAAAGAATGCATATCTAACCCAACAATAACCATGACCGGAATGATAGGCAATTTTATCTGTTAATGTTTTTACTGTGTTAGATAGTTTCCCTCAGTGTGATCTTGCAGTATGCTTCAACTGACTTGAATTTATATTTATTAAAGTTCATTTCTGAGGCATTTTTTTGTAAAATTAGCCTTACCAAAGACTACTAAACTGTATGGAGAGTTACTTCAGAGTGAACAAAATTTGCTTTAGGAATCTAAGTTTTAAAATTTTTGATTCGTTCTGAAATCAACTTCTCTAAGAAGCAACTTTTATTTAAGTGAAAGTTAGCTGCATTCACCTGTCTCTTCACCACTCACACTACCCAGCAATCCCAAAGCTTTGTTTGAAGAAAATCTTGTTAGCCAAAATACAGTTTTAAGATTTACTTCTTGTAATAAAGGGTTCTGCTGCTCTCCTTACTAACTGTGTTTCTTTTAGATGAAACCCCTGGCTTTCCATGTCCTCTTCAATAATATATGCAGCACAACAAAATCGTTATGTCAGTCATAAATAAATAATTGGAGTAATCACCATGTCCTTCACTGACTGAAATATCTAGGTATACTGGATATTTGGATTCAGTTGGCACGAAGTGTGTCTATATGAACATAAATATATTTGTCTGACATGATTAGATTTTATAACTTCTCCTGCATTACATACCTCTTTCCAAACTGTCCCTAAACCTGCCACAAATATTACTGCAAAAATGTTTTTTAATGTAGGCCCAGATATTTTATTTTGATTACTCAGAAAGAAGTAATTTCTATTTTTCTTCAGCATGAAAGAGATCATTAAATTCTCTTCAGTGCTTGAATAAGATTTGTATTCTTTGCAACTCTGCCTCATATATGTCCAGTTCCTCTGATGTGAAAGGGTTACAGTGTGAAGCTTCCACAAAATTAGAGCAGCAAGCAGATCTGCAAATTTTCATACCCTTTCTTTCTCTCCCACCCAAGCCACAATTTTTCAAACATTATAAATAATCCTAAAATTAAATCAGCATTAATGGCTCTTCTCCATCTACATGAATTAAGAATGTGGTAAAAACTCACATTCAGCTTTTTTTGAACAAAGATATTAAAGTCTTTCTGTTAGCCTAAACTTCAGCTTTTGTTAGCTGTCAGACAAAAACACTTACAAAAAAAGGTCACACTCAGAGGAAATTATTTTTAAAATGTCATTTTTTTAACATTTTTTAGATAAACATTGGGAAAAACATGTGTGAGAATGTGAACTCTTTGCTATTTGTGAAAACTTTGGATAGAAATGTATTTCAGTACTTTTAATGTTTTCACAGAATGGGAAAATGCTTATATTTATGGAGTTACATGCATAGGTATTAAGTTGTAACTATGTCTCAAACATGTGTCAATATCTTGTGCCCAATCCATTACCCTTTATAGATCTGTTTTTCAGGTTGGTAAAGCAGTAGTATGTTGCAGAAGTGTACCCAGAGCAGAATTCAAGACTCTAGATATTCACCACCACTGTTGCAGCTACTCAACTGGTTACTGTCTAGTAGCAGTACTTAAAATCAGATTTTTTTTACAGCTGTATGATTGGAAAAATTCTATTCACCTCTTCAAATAAAAAGAATTTAATTGTAAGAGGTCGCTTAAACACCAAATTGACTTCTCTTATATCACTTAAAATACATTAGGAATGCAGACAAAAATATCTCGATGCTTTCATGCATTCAGAAATTCCAGAACATTTGCTGTGACTAATTTTAGAAGACACACAGATAGCAAAAAATACATTTTTCTAAAAAGCTCTGTATATAAAGATAGTGTCAATTAACAGTTAGCTGTGGAAGACCGTGGTGGGTAGACCTTACCCATCTGCCAAATATCCACTCAGCCGCTCTCTCATTCCTCCTCCTCAATAAAACAGAGACAGAAAATAAGATGAAAAGCTCACGTGTCTGGATAAAAATGGGAGAATTGTTTGTCAGTTGCTGTCACAGGCAGAACAGCCTGATCTTGGGAAAAATTAATGTAAGTATTGCCAGTTAAGAATATACTGGATGTTAAGCAACAAAGACAAAAACCTAAAGCACCTTCCCCCTAGCTCCCACTTCTTGGAAGCCTGAACTTCACTCTTTCATTCCCAACTGCGCTGCCGCCTCCTCCCTGCCAAGTGGCACAGAGGGATGAGGAAAGGGAGTTGCAGTCAGTCCATAACAGCACCTATTTGCCACTCTTTTCTTCTCACACTTCTTGCAATATTTTGCACTTCAGTTCACAGTAATATGACCTGCTGTTTAATTTTTTCACAGTGTTGTATTGGTCAGGCTTATCTTGTGTACTTCAATTCAATTCGTAAAATACCTTTGCTCAAAATAACTGTCATGATAGAAAAGAAGCATGGGGAGACAGGTAATATGCTAGCTCAAATGGCTGTGATTTTTAAAAAAGTGTAAAGATTTTAGGGACTTGAATTATGCTGAAATTCAGTAAACTTGGACAACCAGTTAAAATCATTTTAAAAGAACAACAATTATCTAATATTTTCTTGCTCCCGGAGGAGAAAATTTTCTTTGGTGAGGAAAATATTTCAAAGCCACACTAATTTAAATTTCTTCAGGAAAATAGACATTAAGGGGACTTAACTTTCTGAAAATTGACCTCTTAGGTACTTTCTACATTAAATCTATCTGTGAGTTTCATTTCTACCTTGTGGGACATTAAATAATTCTTAAAACTGAAGGCTACTATGAGGTTCAATACATAGCCACCAGTCCTGCCACAGATCTCCACTGAACATAAAAGGTATCCAGCTACTCTCTGGATAAATTCAATACCAGTGAATTTTCACCTGTTCTAAACATAATGATTGCTTATATTTACATTTTCCACCCAAGAAGTATGTACTCAGACATAGTCAAAAGTATTTCAAGATTCATACTCTCCTTCTTCCATGAACTTCCTCTTTCAATTTTTGTTTTGCTCTGGTCTTTTTTCCTCCTCAAAGTGTTCATTCTGGTGGGTTAGGTCTAAACATAAAATACAACAAAACTTTTTTTTGGAAAGGAAGATCCTTTAAGAGAGATTAATTTTTCTCAGCTTCATACCTTATCCATGATTTCCACCCATGAGAAACAACCGTGAAATGCTACCTTTCTGAAAAAGAACTATTTATAGTCTGCTTTCTGGAAAACACAGATAGTGGAAAAAGTACAGTGAAGTGGAAAACCAGTTTTATGTTAGATGACGGGAGCATCTCTCCTATGAGGAAAGGCTGAGGGACCTGGGCTTGTTCAGCCTGAAGAAGAGAAGGCTGCCAGGGGACCTAGTAAATGTTTATAAATATCTCAAGGGTGGGTGTCAGGAGGATGGGGCCAGACTCTTTTCAGTGGTGCCCAGCAACAGGACAAGGGGCAATGGGCACAAACTGAAGCATAGGAAATTCCGTCTGAACATGAGGAAGAACTTCTTCACTCTGAGGGTGATGGAGCACTGGAACAGGCTGCCCAGGGAGATTGTGGAGTCTCCTTCTCTGGAGATCTTCAAGACCCGCCTGGACGTGGTCCTGTGCAGCCTGCTGCAGGCGACCCTGCTTCGGCAGGGGGGTTGGACTAGATGACCCACAGAGGTCCCTTCCAACCCCTACCATTCTGTGATTCTGTGATTCTGGATTATGTGTCTCAAATACTGTCTTTTTATTGGTAATACATCTTCCTTTTCTTCTATGTCTTGTAGTAAATAGAATATGTAAAACAATATGTCCTGAAGAAGTTTCAAAATAGTCTGGAAAAAGAGTTCTGCTTTCTTTCTGGTTAGTATAAGTATTGTGGATATGTGCTAGTCTTTACATTGACTTTTTTAAAATTTCCCAGCAATTTATAAGCAGCAATTCTCATCTTCTGGGTGAGTACATTAATATTTTTTTAAATGCAATCACTGTGAGCAATATAATATAAGAAATTGAATTAGGAAAAGCAAGGGCAGTGGAGGGAAGGATGAGAGGTACTACCAAGTAGTACCATAAATGAGATGTCTTAAGACATACTTTAGCTAATCGGTATTTTTCTAGACACTTGTCTTGAATCTGAGAAAAAGCAGGAAAAGATCTGTACATGCAACTTTCAACATCTGTTTTTTAAATTTTAAAATCAGAACTAGAATAAAATAATGACAACTCTAGCAAATGGTTGGAAGTTCTATGAAAAAAAAATGGAAAATTTCATAAAAAAAAATGTGAATGGCTATGGTTAATGTATCAGCTACTAAAAAACCAAGAGTATAATATAGGTAGGAATTTGTCCATTGTAATTAATGCCTACATGAATAAAGAACAAATGCCAAGAAAATGAGCTTACTGGATGAACAACTTTGCCTGTCTGTTCTGTAATAAGGATGAAAGATGCAATGAAATTGTAAGCTGAAAATGTTCACAATGGATTTTACTTATTCCTAGTATCATAGTTAATCCTAGTATAGTCATATCCAACAGGATTAATGTCTGTAACCCACTGTATATTATTGTGTAACATCATGACAGAATTTAATAATCAGGCTGACAGTCAAAACTTGTGGCTTATATTTAGCATAATTTGGTTCTTTTTCTTCTTTTCTTTTTTTCCACTAAGACTTCTGTTAGCATACACTATTTTTGGTGACCAGCAGTTTCATCTCCGGGAGTAAGCAGGAGGGATTCCTTCTAATTGCCATCAGCAAGTAATAAAGAGTATCAAAAAGATATGTGTTCATCATCCATTTTAATAAAATCATTAATTTTATTAAGAAGTGGGGAAAAAGCCAGGGGCAATCTGAATCCCAGAGTCTTATTAAAGTGATTCGTTTGCTATTGATGTCTGATGTTTTCTAACGGAATCCCTTGGCAGACGTGGTTTCTAAAGAGATTTTGTCAAGCTGAGTGTAACCGTAATAGTGGTTTGAGGAGTGGAAGGTGTAAAAATCAATTTGACAACAGAAAAGGGACTACACTTTAGAAGTCTATCTACTTCTTAAGCATCTTCTTATTGCTTAAAACTATGTCTCCATAACCATTGACAGAAAGGACCCGAGAAGAAATTTACAAACCAGTAAGACAATCTTGTTTTTCCTCCCACCGAGCAACTTCTTCCAAATTGGGTTTATTTTCTAAGCAAACACATGAGAACATCAAGTAACTTCTAAGTACCAGCTGAAATTGACAAGGTGATATTTTACAGTATTTAATTTCTGAAAAATTAATACTGTTCATATGTTGTATCTAAGAATACATATATTTCTCCACCTATTTTTTTAAAAAATATTGTGCAGATTTCCAGTGAATTTTGCTTGAAGAAATGATCTCAGAGATATCAAGTGTGCAAATTTTCAGCTTTATAAGTAGATGGAAAGAGGAAGGAGCTATTATGGGCATGTCTTTTCTAGTCAGTAAACATTTCCTGGGACTATTTGCTGGCACAGAGGTTAACTTGAATGAAATATCGTATGTTTGTGCTGTTAAACATCAGCCAAATGGTGAGTCTGCTCTCGCTTGTGCTAATCTGTGGGTTTGGGTGTTTCTCTTGAGATATTGACCAATCCAGGATAAAACAAACGCCAGGAACAGACTGAGAAATTTCAGTACTTGGGGATGTCTCTGGTACTAGTTTCTTTACTGCTACACTTCCTGGTTGCCCACAAGGTACCAGGAAATTCAACCATGAGACAAGTAGCCATGTAAAGTCACATTTCTCTTATTTGACCACTTAAGAAACTATTCTCTTTAATTTTGAAATGAACTATATCTCAGATTAGAAAATTTAATAAAACATTACCAAATATCTAATTCATGTGTCTAAGACATTACCATGAGGTAATTACAGAACTTTCTGTAATAGTAAGAAAACACACTTTGAGGGAGCCGGTTGATGAGGAGCTCAACATGACCCGGCAGTGTGTGCTCACAGCCCAGCAGGCCAACTGTACCCTGGACCCCATTCCCAGCAGCATGGGCCAGGGCGAGGGAGGCTATTCTGATCCTCTGCCCCACTCTGCTGAGACCTTCCTGGGAGTCCTGCACCCAGCTCTGGAGCCCTCAGCACAGGACAGACCTGGAGCTGTTGGAGCGGGGCCAAAGGAGGCCACAGCAATGATCTGAGGGCTGGAACCCCTCTTCTATGAGGAAAGGCTGGGATAGATGGGGCTGTTCAGCCTAGAGAAGAGAAGGGTGCGGGGAGACCTTAGAGCAGCCTTCCAGTATCTGAAGTGCCCTGTGAGAGAGCTGGAGAGGGATTTTTTACAAGGGCATTTGGGGATAGGGCAGGGAGTAGTGGCTTTAAACTGAAAAAGGCAAGATTTAGATTAGATAGAAGGAAGAAATTTTTCCCTCTGAGGGTGGTGAGGCCCTGGACCAGGTTGCCCAGAGAAGGTGTGGCTGCCCCCTCCCTGGTAGTGTTCAAGGTCAGGTTGGACGGGGCTTTGAGTACCCAGGTCTGGTGGAAGGGGCCGCTGCCCATGGCAGGGGGGTGGGAACTACATGATCCATAAGATCCCTTCCAACCCCTACCATTCTGTGACTCTATGATTCTATGTAAATACTTGAAGCTTGTTTGATTTTTGCAGTACATTGTATAACTTATTCTTGAGCTAAGTGTCTCTCTTTTTATCCTTCTTTGAAGTTATTGGGCCATGCAGATGCACACTCCTTTTGTTTGACAGAGCTACAGCTACAGGATAGCAAAACAAACTGAATAGAGTTGAGGAAAACAAAAAGGAGGAGAAAGAGACAAAAATCTAAGAAGAATCTTAGTAAATATTTAATGTTCTGGGCTGAAACTAAGACATGCGTAATAATAAAATACAGAATCAGAGTAGACCATACAGAATACCAAGTGTTCAAAAAGGAGTACAACAGAGGAAAAAGGAGAAGCATAAACTAGTGTGACCAACCAGAGAACACATGCAGTGGAAGAAGGCTCAGACAATACAGACGAGGGTGATGTGCTCATGAAGCTCAGAAGAACTGTCGTAAAGGAAGTTGAACTTAACAAGAAGGGACTTCTGGGTGGCTTGTGTTTTAGGGAAATGGCTATATCATTTGAGTGGGTCAGCTGGTTGTGTAAATGTCATTCCCTACAATAATCAGTAGATAATATTATCATCCTAAGCCATCCAGACCTAGCATGGGGACAGTGTATATGTGGCTTGGCCCAATACAGAGTATAAAAAAAGAAACTGCCAACAAAAACAACTTTGCAGAGAGCAATGGGCTTGAGCTGACTTCAACTTAGATATTTCTTCTTAGTGACTGAGGGCACTCAACATCATGACGATGAGCAGATACAGACTGGTAAAGGGAATCACATTTGTGTTGTGATCCAGGTGATACTGCAACTGCTATACCGTGCTTGTGTTGTGATTTCAGTCAATTACTGTATCACGCTGCTAAATCAAAATCCTGTGTAATGTCAAATATCTCCAGAATAGTAAATTTGGCATTAAACATTAAAGCTTCCTCATGTAGAATATCTAAAAAAATCTGCTCAGACAGCATTGGAGGCCCCACAGGAAGGGAAGATAAGAGAGGGAACTTGTAAGCAAAGAGAAATATTCTTATCTAAGTATTCTGCATAACAAAAGGAGGCAATTTCAGGTAAAAATACAGATAAGATAATTTAACAATCTTAATTTCCATATTGTATTTACTTTATTGTAATTTTATTTGACTTTGTTTCTGTGAATAAGTAAAGAGAGAGATTTCAGAATAGGAAAGCTGTTGTTATTAATTACAAAAGACATATACAGATAGGTATTCCCCAGACACATACCTCAGTAACCTATGCACTATCCCATTAACCTAAACTCAAAAAGGCTCATGAGACAATGAACAAACAACAATATTTTGTCTTTGGGCAATAAACAACTTAAATAGATGAATGTTAATATTTCATTATAATTTTCCAGATGGAAATCCTGCATTACAATAAACATTGAGGAAAATGAAGGACAGAATGTTATTTCAGTGAAAAAATACTATTTGCGACATCGTAACTTTAGCTCAAGTTTTTTCGTCCTTGTTTAGATTTCGGCTGCAGCCGGCAACAAAAGCGCCACGCGGCCGCCCCTCCCCCCGCCGCAGTGCGGAGGAGAATGAAAGGAAACAGACAGAAACTGGTGGGTCGGGATAAGGGCAGTTTAACAGAACAGCAAACAAAGGGAAACAGTAACAACAACGATACAGATAAGGAGAAAACACAACAACGAAC
>Ga0065711_1030579_pt1 | contig 32090 bp, 18 predicted proteins | sample Hoacrofraction12_FD_59098 | JGI IMG/M metagenome (GOLD analysis project Ga0065711, IMG submission 59098) | Hoatzin crop microbial communities from Cojedes, Venezuela - Epithelial fraction 12 v2 (version 2) | ecosystem: Host-associated > Birds > Digestive system > Esophagus > Crop | place... | reverse complement strand
CCTGTGCAGCCTACTGTAGGTGACCCTGCTTCGGCAGGGGGGTTGGACTAGATGACCCACAGAGGTCCCTTCCAACCCCTACTATTCTGTGATTCTGTGATTCTGTGATTCTCGGCAGGCCTGCTCTCAATCCCTTCATCTCCCAGCCTGTATTCATAGCGTGGTTTGTGCTTGCACTTGGTCTTGTTGAACTTCATGAGGTTCACATGGGCCTACTTGTGGACAGTGGGACAATAGGATGTGGCTCTTCTGAGTGTAGTCTAGTCAGCAGCATCAGCTTTTTATGTTTAAAAGTTACCTCAGCTATGTAGCAAGTCCCCAAGTAGGTGTTCCTAAAAATAATGTCCTCAGCGTTCCTGCCTTGTCCATTGGTTCTGCTAATCCTTACAATGAGAAGTAGAACAAGGTTATTCACCGTATTAGGCATGATCATGGAGAGTTAATAAGGATCTCTCTACACTATATTAGCGTTAGGTATTACCAGTAATACTAGTTTAATGTGCTGTTGACATTCAGCTCCATGCACTGTCCTTCTTTGCCCTCACCCTGAAGCATTGTGTCCTGAAATGAAAGTTCTGTTGTTTCTCGTGAGAATTTTGATTACAAGTCAAGGAGTTATGACAGAAGCTAAAAGACTGACCCTGTTTGGAAGCACATAGTGAGATCTTTTCAAATTAATAAAGTTTACTCTGATGTATTGGGTCCTTTATTGAAAGAAGCAACCTCCACACCATCTCATTATGTACTGTACAAGAAAGTAGCCCAGAACATGTGAGTCATTAGTTTCGTACTTATTGAACAAACATATCTGTTAGTATATTTTGCTTTTGAATTGTTTCATGATATGTTAGAATTTACTATCTCCTATACCAAAAATGTTTTCTAATGTATGAAATAATCCAAGGTGAAAACAAAACATTGTATTAGTACATGTGATGCAGTCCCTCATTTGGCATTTGTGAGACCACACATGTGAATGCTTGAGTAGTGTGTCTAGTAAAAAACTGGGAGAATATAATGAAACCCCAGAGTGAGTTCAGTGGATGCTACTTCGTAGAAGGCACCCAAAGAAGGGGTGTGTGAGGAAGAAGCTGAGAGCTGGAGAAGAGTGCTGAGAATATCATATGACTGCCCTCAGCTGCCTGAAGGGTAGTAATAGCGAAGATATAGCTAGGCTTTTCGAAGATGCATGGTGAAAGAATGAGGGGCAGTGGCACAAATTGCAGATAAAGAGATTTCAAGTAGCTATAAGGAGACAATTCTTTGCAATAAGAGTGGCAAAACACTGAACAAGGTTGCTTGGAGATATTGTGGAAATCCCCTTCCTTGCGGGTATCCAGAACTTGAGTAATCAAGGCTCTGATCTCGCTTCAAATTTATTAGACCAGGTGACCTTCAGAAATCCCTTCCAACCTACACTCTCCTTTGATTCTGAAGAGAATAATCTGTTTTCATCTAAAACACCCAGCATAGATTGAGGTACTGTATTAATAGAGAATGATGACATTAAGGAGGTTCAACTAGATGTAAGAAGTATCTGTTTTAAGGTGATGGAAGTAATTAGTTCTGAGAGTTATCACTAAGTATAGTGTTGGAGTGTTTTCAAGATTGGAGCACAATTTAAGGGAACTCATCATATATAAGAATCTTACTGTAGGGGTTGTTTTTTCTGGAAAATTCTCAAATATTTTCCACGTATTTTCTTTGGCAACATCAAATTCTTTTCAATGAGACTTCAGTTTTACTTAACAATTATCCAAAAATTCTCCTTTAAATCTGAACGTTTTACCTTGCCTTACTTGTCTTTCTGATTACTCTAATGCTTCCTATGTAAATTTTAGGCTGCTAGGGAAAGATTGCCTTTCATTCTCTGCTTGTACAAGGAATAACATAATGTAGTTCTGATTCAAAGTGCTGCTGATAACGAAAATTTGAGATGGATAAGTAGAAAACTTGGGAGAATGGTGAAAGGAAAGAGCCACACTTAGTGCAATCACGTGGCTAATAGTATACGTCAGTGATTTTTATACGTATATTTAAAAATAAATGCGTATTGTGATAGCAGCATTTAAAGTGTTGAGGTTTTTAAAAGAAGTTTACATAATTCAGTGACCAACATAGGGTGAAGGGGGTTGGTTTTTAGTTTTTAAAGGATTAGTTATATAAAGGAAGTGTGTTTCTTGGTATACCAAAACTCCAAAACTGGCAATGTCTCTACAGCGTGGGAGAAGATGAGGATATATATTCCCCTTTTTTCCCTATCATCCATTTGTGTATTAAAGTATGTATTTGTTCTTCATTTGCAGAACATTGAAACAAGACTAAAGATTTGTTTGCCTGAAGACTTGGGATCTGCTCTGATGGATGGTGTCGTTCTCTGCCATTTAGTAAATCACGTTCGTCCTCGGTCTGTGGGAAGTATTCACGTACCTTCACCAGCAGTAGTAAGTTGAACGTTTCTTGTTGCGTTGGGGTTGGGGGGGAAGAATGTTTCAAAAATTACTGTTTTATTGCCAACTGGTACTCGGTTACATAAGACAGGTTTATAGAATCACAGAATCAGTAAGGTTGGAAAAGAGCTCTAAGATCATCAAGTCCAACCATCAACCCAACACCACCATGCCTGCTCAACCATATCCCAAAGTGCCACATCTACGTGTTTTTTGAACACCTCCAGGGATGGGGACTCCACCACCTCCCTGGGCAGCCTGTTCCAATATCTGACCACTCTTTCAGTAAAGAAATTTTTCCTAATATCCAATCCAAACCTCCCCTGACTCAACTGGAGGCTATTGCCTCTCATCCTGTCACTAGTTACCTGGGAAAAGAGATCAACACCTGCCTCACTACAACCTCCTTTCAGGTAGTTGTAGAGAGTAAGAAGGTCCCCCCTCAGCCTCCTCTTCTCCAGACTAAACAGCCCCAGGTCCTACAGTTGCTCTTTATAAGACTTGTTCTTCAGACCCCTCACCAGCCTTGTGGCTCTTATTTGCACATGCTCCAGCACCTCAATGAATGTTCTTCGCTATTAGGGGCAACATTTACATTATTACAAATTCAAATGTTCTTTATTTTTTATATATTTTTTTATGCATATGTAGACACATCTATAGGTGAATAAAATTCTGCCTCTCTCTGATCTAGCAACAGATCAGATTTTTTTCATAATGGCCTTTTTATTCAGTACAGTATGAAATTCTATCATGACAAGATTTTATTATAGGAGACCCTTATGAAAACAAAATTATCCTCTTGTTTGTTGCTTGAAGAAATATGAGGTTAACTTTAGCAATGTCTGGTTTAATAGATGTCATGTTACTAAAGCGCTTACAGCATTTACTAGCGTATTCTTCCTGTTGGGTTAAATATAGAAATTATTCCTTTTACCTGCAGACAGAAGGGAATAGAAACATGTGCTGTAGTGGTTTAATATTGGCTTGCCGAACCTAAGGATCTGAAGATTTCGGCACATAAAATCAATGTAATCTTGGTGTGCATTTCTTGAAACTTGATTTTCTTAGTATTTTCTCATTTTCTTAGTATTTTCTCTGTTTATTGATGTCTTTTTCGTGGTCAGATCTTTGTTTCAGATTTCTGATACCAGTCTGGTATCAGAAGTGCTGGTGACTTGAAGTAAAAGCACATGGTATCCACAACTTACATACTCAGATCGTATTTGTTTGCATGATGTTTTTAGAGTTGTAGAAGAAAAGTTGAGCAGAATTTTATGTGTTGTTTTCAGGAGAAGTATGGAAATGATGCATCAGTACAAGAATAATGCAATAGATTAATTTATTGACTGAACGAATGTTATTGACTTGTTTTGCCATAAACTATTTTTTCTTGTTTCCACAGCCAAAACTTAGCATGGCCAAATGCAGGAGAAATGTGGAAAACTTCCTGGATGCATGTAGAAAACTGGGGATACCAGAGGTAATTTAATTAAGTCTGTCATTTCTACATGATCAAAAATGCAAAACACATGAATTACTTTAAAGCTGAAGGATAACTTTATGAAGTACAATTTTTTTAACCATAAATACTTAAAAAAAAAAAAGATTTAAGTAATGTGATTTAATACTACTTTAGTGCATTAAGTGGCTCATGTTGTAGCACTTAAGAACTGCAACTTTTGTCATAAATTAGTAGTTCACTGTTAACCCCAGTACCTCCTTATCTTTGCCATGGAAAATAAATAATGAATATGGTAATTAGGTAATATGTGATTAGATAGAAGTTTGCTATTTTTTTTGTTATACAACATAACTGCATTTTTACCTAGTGCTTCTAGAATATGGAGTTCATTCTTTTTTATTATTGATTTTCCTTTTTTTGCTGTACTAAGTACTCTGTGGTATGCATTGAAAAGTTACTAACACCACACCCGTCTCTTGTACTGAAACACTTCTGCGGTGATGTGAAGAAAACCATTGTGGGTTACGTATGGAATGTAGGTATGAGTGAGGTTGTTCTGTAATGTAGATAGAAGTGTTTCAGAAATTGGAAATAAGGAAATTGCAGTGTTTGGTGTTTTCTGCTTTTCATTTAAGAATGGCAGCATTCATTACGTAATTTATTCTCATATTAATAAGGAAAAGGATCTTTGTAACTAATGTAATGAATTCTGGAGTTTCACTGGGAATATTTCAAACACTCTTATGGTCTAAAAGTACTTAATTAAGAAAAATTAATTTCAAATACATGACACTCAAAAGAAGGTGAAAGTGTTATACAAGGTCTTTTTAATCTAAAAAGATGAAAATTACATGAGGTATTTTCCCTGTGTTGTTGTCTACATATGGCAGTAGAATTAAGACTGAGTTCTTTTTAGTCTATGTTTCAAGAATGCTGAAACAGAATGGTATTTTGTGTGTATCTCCCCCACCACCCCCTAGGGGAGCAGATGATAGTGTAAAGATTTCGCCGTGGAAAAGAATTCCAGTTTGAATTCTTTGCATTTTATCTGTGTTTTAGCACTTGGAGGTCAGCATAAGTAACAGTTCATTTTTTGCGTTTTTGTGGGAATTTTGAGGGGGAAAATATCTTACAACCCCAATGAATGGTTCACCATAAATGTACTTTGAGAATTCAGTGTTATGGGCTGGACTTCCAAGTTGTAATGGTTGATTTAGTACTTGTAATTATATAATTTATTATGTTAGAATGATTTTGTAGTAAAAGTAAAATTTCAGCTCAGAGAAGATCAAAATCTCAGTGCTGTGGGCTTGTCGATACAGAGTGTTTGTTGAACTGCCCCCCAGATTCATTGTCTTTTGATGCATCATAAATTATTCAGTGAATTAGAATACAAGTCAGGTTTTTCTGGATATAGCCTGTTGGGAAAGAAAAAAACAAGAGCTGTCTTCATTGTTGTCAAGAGATCTTTCAGAAATGGATATAAAACAGAAAAAAATTTACAATGATCTTTGCAGTGCTATATTACATATGGGTAAGCTAAGCCTTTACTCAGGTTTTTTTATTTTGAATTTCGATAAGTAAGCTTTCTGGAAAAATACTTTTGTTTTCTGTGAATAGACACTTTAATATATTTATTACCACTCGTCTTCAATGCTGCCATTGAAATTAGTGTAGATTTTTTTTAGAATTTCTTTTTTGTATTTTATTAAAGTATATTTGTTGCAGAGTTGCACAGAGCCTTAAGCATAGGGCCAGATCTTACCAATTTGAAGTATTAACTAAGCATCCTTATGAATCTAAATAAGCTTTAATTTCTCTTGAGGGGAAGAACTCATTCTCTTAAACATTAAATGAATGGCTTGCAATTGTAAATTTACACTAGGTTTTAAGTAATCTGAGGATATTCTTTTTGATTAGCTGTTGGTAATTTGCAAATGTATATGTTTGCTAAATACTGTGAAAATCTAAGTAGGTGATAGATGATAGAACTTTGCTGGACATGTTGGACATGTATAAGGAATACAAAGTTGTATGCTAGCAAGCATGACAGTTAACTGTCAAACTTTTTAAAGAACTACAGATGGTGTGTTTAATGCTGCTTCAGGTTGAGGAGTTGTACATTGCCTAAGTACCCCTGGACAAACCAGTAAAAGGAATACAGTGAGTTTCCTTTTTTTAAAACAAGCATCTTATGTGAAAGTGATAGATTCCACTTACAGATTCTAATACCCATACGTATCAGGCTTTTCTGTGATAGTTATATCCATGTTTCATTCCTGAGAGCCAACTCGAAATTCTGCTGCATGGGGTTTTTTTAAAGATTTAAAATTGTCGTAGTTCCTGCTGGGTTTTTTTCAGTTATTTATGGAATGGAATAGAGTACATGCTATTTCCTGAACTCCGCAGGTTTAGAATAATATTGTGTCAAATCATGTATGATGAAAACAAGATAGCCAAGTAATTACTGTGCTGTGCTAATGTGCAGGGTCTCTTACTTCTGTGGCTTTCAATATTCAATACTTGGGCCAAAATTACTTTCCCCAGAATGATACTAGGAAACTTCATCCAAGTGTAGAAAAATGCAGTTGATATCCATATCCAAACGTCTCATAATAAGCATCAGGAGTTGGTGCCTTGACCAAAGAATCACAAACACAAAATTCAGGAACATCAGCATCTCTTTATAATGACCTGGTATGTAGATGATTCTGGAAATGCGTGCCAGCTGGCGTCAGAAAGCCTGCCAGATGAGAATTTCAGTACAGTGGGTGCCATGTTGAAATCACTTTCTGTTAATCATTTGCAGAAAGAATGTATTGAATCATAAGCAAAAGGGATGTTTTAAGCTTATGGTCCTGGCCCTTAAATAAGAAAGGCTCTTATTGCACTGGTAGGCCCTCAAAAGTGTGAGAATTGTCAGACAAGCAATTTGTATCCAGTTTTGCCGCTAACTTTTCCTGTAGAGCCTATTTTTATTCCGAGGTATCAGAGATCTTTGTAAATGATAATTTTTTGAGATGAAACAAAATTTTTGTTTGATGTGAGAAAGAGATGGTGGCAGGTAGGCATCAGAAAGCCTGAAGATTCAGGCTGTGCTGTGCCTCTCAGGGGATATATGATAGAAAAGGTACAGTCTTTGTCACTTACGAAAGTACAAAAGAAGACTTTATTTTACACTGTTAACTAAAAACTGTCAAATTGCCTAAGGTCCTCTGTAATAGCTATAGAATGACAAACACTCCTGATTTTTGGCTGATACAGATTGAATAAGTAAGTGGCAGTAGATGTGTGATAAGCAGAGGTGCCTGTCCTACTGCGTTTTTCAGAATGATGTACGGTACTTGGAGGGTGCCATTCACTGTAGCAGACTGTTAATGTCATATAAACTCAAAACCACCTATAGTGCTTACCTAGTCCACCTGTATTGCACCCACCCTCTCTCACTTTCTGGGTTTAAAAATTAAAGCTATTTATTTATTTCTCTCTGTGTTTAAGTGTGGCCTCTAAACTGTCAAATGTACCAGTTCTGATGCAGTTTTACTCTTCTTAGTGACATCTCGTCCCAGAAATATTAAATATTATCAGGACAGTCTGAATGAATGTCATAGAAGTATGTATGTGAAGTTACAGAGTTATTTTGGTTTCAACCACTTTCACAAAACCAGCAACAGCATATCTAACTAAACCCAAAAATATTCATATACGTTTCTTCTTTAGAAGAAGAATTCTCAGGTAATTATTTATACACATTCTGCAAAAATAGTGCTTTTTTGTCAGTTGCTGCATTAGAATCACTACTCATACTAGTAGCAAAGTAGTAAACTCCCATTTTAAACTGAAAATCAATAATTTAAGCTTTAGCTTTCAATCTCGGTAGCTGTGATTCTTGGTAATCCATTCTATAGAGCACTTTTTCTTATGTACTTTTTGTAATGTTAACAAATATTCCTGTGAAAAGGAAGAGTAACTGATTTGAGGTGGGCTGAATGATACTTTATTACAAGTGAGATTTAGACCAAAATAAAGCTGTAAATGCAATGTGTTATTTGAAAGGCAAAATTTTTAAAAGTTTTGGTCTGTGTTTATTGTAATTCTTGATTATGAACAAATATGACATATCAGGAGCAGGACCTTGTAAGCTTTTTGTCAGAAAAAGAAATTCAACAAAGTATTTTCAGTGTTTGTGAGCCAAAATGCGGAAGTTACCTTTTTACAAAAGCACAAGTTAATTTTTATGATCTGCAACTTACATTAGTTTGATATCTTAACAGTTTGGACACTTGAGCATATTTTGGCCCTTTATGGAACTACTTTAGGTCAGAGAAATTAGGTTAAAGAGTTATTTTTTTGAACAGAAGGACTTTCCCTACACACAGACACACCCCCTTTGTCAATATTCATATAGCTTGGAAAAAAAATAGACTTGAGTTACCATGATTAATACTAGAATGGTAATTTCTGTTGATACAAGGCGGTGATAAAATGAAATCTTTCACAGCTAGCTGTTATAGCAGGCTTATGAAGCTGCTGTGTTCCAGCATGTTAGTACTGGTGCAGCAGGGCTTTGTGGCACAAGTTATTTCTCAGGTGGGAATGAGACTTCTGCCACATCTCTCAATTTTTCAGTGAGCTTTTTTGTTTACACATACTGAACCGAAAGGAGTGATGGTAAGAAATGGCTCTTTTTATCTCAAATCATCGTATGAAGATTCAGGTTACAAAAGCTTAGCTGTGACCCTGCTTGTGACTTTGGAGTCCTGCAAACAGGAGCTGCTATTGCATCTCATCTCCTGTTCTGAAAACTAATTCTCCTGTGTTGCAGTTATTCAAAAAATCAATATGATTTGTGTTAGTGTAGGAGTTACTAATTAAGTAAAACAAAAAAAAAAAAAACACAGGAGGCTTTTGTGTGCTAAACTTGGCAGCACAAAAAGAAGCAACCAAACAGAGTGAGTGCTTTATCTTCTATCCACCTATTAGTTGTTCACCTGGTAATAATGTTTCTCAGTTTAATAAAAGGTATATTTTCATTGCCACTTAACGCTTGTTTTTCTGATCAATTCACATAATCAGTTACTTCTCCATAGTTTCATCATGAGACATCCATGAAGTTGCAGTAAGTTTTATCAGGTATGACTCCTTTCTCCGCCCTTTAGTTCTGTGCTCAGTAATGTACACTGTTTGGCCTACAGTAACAAGTTAAATGGTTCAGTATGCTGTTAATTAGATTACTGAAAGCATAGTTCTGAGGTTCCTTTCATCTGTGTTTTGAGTACAGTACATAAACACTACAGACTTCATTCTTTCATGCACTTCTGCAAACTTACCCTTGACTTTTTTTGCCAGAGTCAAAATTTGAGGAGGTTGGTTTTGAAATGCTCTCTGTTTTCACAGTCACTGCAGGAGCATGTAGAAAGAGGGTGGTTTGTGCACACAAACAGCTGGTTATGCTTTTGTTGTTCCACTTCTGCCTTACTATGTTTATTCTGCGTGCATGATTTTGGCAACTGTACGATAGCTTCACAGACATAACTGTGTCAGTCCATAAATGTAATGATGAAGTATTTATTTAGTTCTTACTAGTAACAATTTCAGTCTCCTAAATGAGAAGTGCTTGCGATGGATGGGTGAGGTTGGTTGGTTCTCTTTGAGACTTTGGGTGGGGGTCATGTACTTTTTCACTATTTCATGATATCATGTTTTAGTTTGATATTTTCATTTCACAGCATGTGTAAAATTCTGGTAAATTAAGTGGAAATACGTTCACTGTTACTTAAAAGCTATGGGTTTTTTTTATCTAGAGCTACATTACAGAACTTTAAAATACATAAAATATAAACATATTACTTAAGGTGTGAATGTAACACCAAATTATCCATTGTCACAGAACACACAAAATGAGCAGACATTCCTCAGGCTTTCCCAGGTTTCACTGAATTTCGCTAAAGCACAGCATGGCAGATCCCACAGGAAGTGTCTTCTGCATATGTTGGCTGGTTTTGTGTGCTTTGGCTTCTCCTGTATACTGCTTAGTGTGTTAATCTCTAGTTAGCAAGTTCTTCAGTCTCTGTAAAACTTCAGCCTGTTTAGCAGCTCTCATTCTCTGTCGTGGCTTAACCCCAGATGGCAACTAAGCACCACACAGCAGCTCACTCACTCTCCCTCAGTGGGATGGGGCAGAGAATCAGAAAGGTAAAAGTGAGAAAACTCGTGGGTTGAGATAAAGACAGTTTAATAGATAAAGCAAAAGCCAAGCAACACAAGCAAAGCAAAAGAAGGAACTCGTTCATTACTTCCCATCAGCAAGCAGGTGTTCAGCCATCTCCAGGAAAGCAGGGCACCATCACGCATAACAGTTACTTGGGAAGACAAATGCCATCACTCTGAACGTCCCCCCCTTCCTTCTTCTTCCCCCCGCTTTATATGCTGAGCATGACGTCATACGGTATGGAATATCCCTCTGGTCAGTTGGGGTCAGCTGTCCCGGCTGTGTCCCCTCCCAACTCCTTGTGCACCCCCAGCGTACTCGCTGGTGGGGCTGTGTCAGAAGCAGAAGAGACCTTGACCCTGTGTAAGCACTGCTCAGCAATAACGAAAACATCCATGTATTATCAACACTGTCTTCAGCACAAATCCAAACCATAACCCCATACCAGTTACTGTGAAGAAAATTAACTCTACCCCAGCCAAAGCCAGCCCATTTTCTAACTCTGAAATTAATTCCTTCTCCATTTGACTGCAGTAGGGACTGTTGAGAAGGGAAGACAAAAATTATACAAAAAGTCCTTGTTTTAAAGTTCTGTCAAATTTTTAATATAAATTTAAGTTCAATATATCTTAGGTATTTATTTTTGGGATATATTTGCAACAAGTAGGAATTAAGTCTTGTATGCTATATTAAAATTAATCCAGCATTTCCTCAGTTTATTGGTGTCTTTGGTAAAAGTGCAATATATAGAACATAGTTGATAGTCATGAGTGAGTAGTTTGTTGGCCTTAAAACTAGTTTCTCCAGTATGCACCTTGTGGATACAGTACTAGTCCTATCCCATTTTTAAACAAGATCAGCATATTTTGTTCTGACTGTGCGTTTTCATCCTTTAGAAAAAGCCAAATAGAATTGCACTGAAGTTTATTATCACACTACAGTTTTTGAGTTGAAAAAATTCTGAAAAATGACTGTAAAAACGACATTGTTGTTGCTAGACGGGGTGTTTTTCCCCCTCTCTCTGTATCTGCTGGCCTAAGTAACAAAATTGAAATTTTACAGCTTTTAACTCCTATTAAAGCTAGAACCAGTAAGCAAAAAAAGAAAAAAAAAAAAATCACTTTTTTCATTGTGTATGATTGGCAGTTCTGACTTCCAGTTTCACTAGTCACTTTTCAGGATAGAATGGACTTTAAAATATTTTGAAGTTTAATTTTTTGCCAACTAGACCTTGAAAATTTGCACTAACAAAAAATAGACATCTGAACTTCCATGTCTTCATTTATTTGCTGCACTGCTGGTTCATTAAACAAGTGAAACTGAAAAGCTACTAAAGAAACAGGGGATCTCTTTCCTACTTCCTATAATTTTATTTGGTAAATATTCACCATCCTTGTTGATAGTAAGGCCTCATTTGCACTGTAAAATTGTTATCTTAGATTACATTTTGAAAGTAGTAGTTGTTGCTTGGTTTGACTTTCATGTTAAATATTGCATATGCATATTGATATTATTATTACAGATTACACTTCATTTTGTATCACTAGTCTAGAGTAAATTGCTACATTAAGTCATTGATACTTTCCAAAAAAAGTATGGGAACCTAACCTGCTAATAATTTTTAAAATGCTGCCTGAGGAATTTAGTGTCAAATTCTTCAGTTTAGAAACTGAATTTATTAAAATTAAATACAGTTAGTGCTACATTGACTTTTTTGGTTTTCATCCCAGGTTATCATTTAAGATGATATTTGAATACTGAGATTTAGATTATTTATTATGCTAGAGAATTTTGCATACTTCTAACAATTTCTTTAAGTACTTTTTCTTGAGACTTCATATTGCTGCTGCTTGTGCTTTTAACAGCTTTCTAACCCACTGTTTGTTATGTACAAGTTAGATTTTACAACTGGTTCCATTTAAGCATTTGAATAAGGCCCAGATGAACAAAGGTGTGCAAATCTCATTTGAATAAGTGGATCACATGCACCTCCTCACCCTTGTGAATCTGGGCATAATTTTGGAAATATTTGAAGGACTGAGGTCTTCTGTCTTAACATTCTGATATTATACGATAGCTTGAGTATTTAGAGGAAATAAAAAAAAGCTGGGGTGTCTAGTGACTGAGGCAATACTAGGAAGAAACTATTCCTACATGATTATGCTAGAGTATTGTGATGATTTATTTATCAATATCTTTCTATTTTTGTATTTTTAATTTTATGCACTGTTTTTTTCTGTTCTAATGGCTGCCCTTCGGGATAGGCTGACCTCTGCTCTCCGTATGACATCCTGCAGTCGGATATTCGTCACATTCGAAAGACTGTTGACGCTCTGCTCGCCCTCGGGGAGAAAACCCCACAATCAACTTCTACCTTTCGCTCCTGGGATCTAATAGGCTTTTGTCTTTTCCACATACTTTTTATAGTCTTGATGTATATAACTTATCACTGGAATGTGCTAACAGCATAACCTGTTCGCATGTGCACACAAACTTTCTGCTTTGTCTCTGACAAATTACAGGTACTTAATTTCCTTCCTTTGTCTTACAAACTTCTCCCTTCCCTCGCTTCCGTTCCTTGTAATATCTTTATTAATCTCTTGAAATAGGGGAGAGAGGGAGTAGCATCTTGAAGGCAAATCCCATCTCTTCTCCCCCCTCCAACTCTAGTTTAAGAACTTATGTACCTCTTTATTTATAGTTTGTTTTCTTTTATGTTGCCTAGACTACACACTAACTGTGTTAAAGCAGTGAAGCTACTCTTATCCCACTTTTGGGTGTAGGCTAGATGTGTATCACAAGCTAAACAGAACTGAGCCTCTTATTTTTTGTGAAAATCCAAGAATGCTGCAGATATTGAAGCAACTGAGGTGGCCCTTCAACAGATGATAGTATTTTCTGAGTTGGTGCCAATTATCTCAACATAAATTGTGTTAAGAGCACTTAGAGAACTATCTTTCAAATTATTGTTATTTTTTATCCTTTAGATTGACAAGACTACTGTAACTTTAAAGATTGTTGGTCATCTCTACTGTTCCAATTAAATTCCATACTGGAATAGTTACGTTTTCCTACTTATATTTTGTTTTCCTCCAGATTCCGTAGAATAATCTTTTTCTTCCGTCACAAAAAGCAGCGTTGAACTGCTTTTAAGCACTTGCTATGTTACATGCTGAAGATGACTGTAAATTAGTGGTGGGTGTGAGCAACCCATAATATGCCAGGGACTTTAGAATGTTTCAGGATGAAGGTCACGGAGTACAGTGTGATACAGTACGATAGGTTGAGAATAAGCTGTTAGACTGCTGTATCTGCCATTCTTATGTGTAACGTCAAGCAAGTCACGTCACTATCTTGTCTCTGTTTCATCACCTGTGAAAATGCAGGTTGGTTTGTTTTTGTGTAATGAATGTAACAAAGACAATGTAGCTAGGAAAACAGATCATCTAGGAAGACTCTAGATTTTCCATCCTAGCAGGTTTTAAAGAAGAGGTTCAACACACGTTAGCCAGGAGGTGTTTCGGTGTGTTTGAACTCTGCTCGTGGTGAGAGTGCAGGACCGATGACCTCCGTTTCCCTTCCAGCTCTGTGTTCTGTTCCACTATTGTAAAACTTGAATAAGACAATTATTTTTGTTTTACACCTTATCAACATGAAATATACAAATGAAAATTGATTGAAAAATATAAAACGTCAATTATAAACCTATATTGACCTTGCAGTATTGGCCCAGATGCTGTTGACTAAATTTGTAATTGTCTCAGGCTGGCTAACCAAAGGACCTCAATTTCATGGCTGTGAAATATATACATTCATTTCTCACTGCCTAGTATATAAAAAGTCTATAGATTTTTAGAGGATAACTAGCATAAGAACTTGTATGTTACTGATTATTCTGGCCATATGGTTGTGATTTAGTGCTATACTATAAATATCCCCATTCCATAGATAGTTGTACAACTTTATTTAAAAACTTCTAAATGCGGTTCGGTTCCTGGTTTCCGTGGCTTAAATATAGACATACACATATAAAAATAATTAAATGTGTAATCAGATATGTATTTTAAGCTGGAAAAATTAATTTCAGAGAATGGATAAATCCATTTTTTTAAAGGGTTTAGTGTCTAGCAGTTTCCAGTGCCTACATATAACAACTCTATTATAAAGAGTGTTTTCTGTGACCAGGCGTGAGTTCAGCGAGTACTTCTAGGTTCTTTATTCTTGACGAAAAGGTACTGGTTATTTGGGTGCGTAGCTGTAGGGTTGTGCCCTCATCCTGCACAAGCCTGTCTCTTAACTGTGTGCCCAGTTTCAGTGATTACAACAGCAGACACTTGCTTACTCGGAGTGGGAGCTTGACATTTAAGCTTCCACTTTCAGCAGATCTTTATCTTGATTTTGGTTGTCTTGTTTTAACAGTATTGCTTTTCTAGGGAACGTGAGAAAGTGATGTAAAGCTTGAATCAGTTCAGAATCCATTCACTGTGTGATTCTTTATAACCCAGCGTCAGTATCTGAGACAAAAGTCATGTCTTCTCTAGGGCTGGGGTTTTACTCCTGTTCCCAAAAGTGGTGAACAGGTCTCCTGTCAGTGTTTTCTGTTGTGCACTCCTTATGTAGTACTGATCTCAATGTATGAGTGTATTTTAACATTTTTTGAAATCAGAAAATCAGATGGTGAAAGTTGTTGCTACCATCCTGTAGTACACATCTGTCTTGTTGTCTGATACTCTGTCTGATTATCCACTGCATCCAGTAGCTTTGGGAGGGAGGTAAGAGAAGTAGTAGATCAGTGTATTTTGCATTTGCAGTGTGCGGAAATGGAAGTTCATGTCCTGAGTGTTTTATCAGACTAGACACTGGGTTAGAAACTGAACTGTTGTTGTGCCAGTGTAGACCAACTGAACATACCCCAGTCATAATGACACGTAACTCTCAAAGTTGTCCAAAGTTTAAACTTCACGTATGTTTACCATGCAGAGTAGTCTTTTAGTTACTTAGATCACATTTTCTCACTATTCTCAGCTGTGACAATATACAATAATTGAAGTGTAACATTAGAAGCACTTTCTTATAGTCACGGAGTTGAAGCCATCTTGACACAGACTGTGACAGACGAACATACTTGCTTCATGACAAGCACAGCCTTACTAACATACATGAAGCTTATCCATTTTGGATTTTTTCAGGTTGTTATTGATAACACTTCCAAATGTATGTAAATCTTACAGGAAGAGGAATAGTAGAATATAATCTTACATTTCTTGAAGTATGAATGTAATAATGTTTTTCAAAATACATTTCAAACATAATGCAAATGTGAAAAATACCTGTCTGCCCATTCCTGAAGCCAATAATTCTCCCACTAAATGGCGAAGTGGAAACTAAAACATATATGTAGCTCATTAAGCGGCTTTAATTGTCTCTAACTAAATTCAGAGTCCTCTTTCTGTGCTGCTCTTCCTGTGACTTTAATACTTGTGAAACCAACAGTTCAACTGGCTGGTGGTTCTTCATCTCTGAGGCGACTGCAATATTGAGACGTTCGGTTACATACAGTTGGTACTTAGTGCTCACAGCCAGTCACATGATTAGGTTAATGACCTTGAGTTTGAAAAACCTCATGCTGTAGTTCACCCACATATTCATTGATAACATTAATTATATTTGCTCCCCCATTTGCTTCCCCATTCATTTTTTTCCATTGCAGTGGTCATCAGAGATTTTCACACTGTGGTTTCTCGATAAATTGGTCTACTCCAATCCGTACTGTAGAGATCTTGTCATCCCTACTGCAGTACAGTCATAAATACAACTTGTAATGAATTAATTTAATATGCACGCAGGTAAAATGTGCTCGCACTGGATTACAAGGGGCATTTTGATGTGAGGATTTGGTGTTCTTTTTCCTTGATCCAGAAGACAGGTAAATATTTTCAAGTGTGAAGTAATGCAGTGTAGTACTCTTTCAAGTGCCCCTTTCTTCCAATGTATTTTAACAAGGTTTTACAGCTGAAAGCTGTATATGGATCCCATCATGTTCCTAACAAGTTTTCTGAAAGGCTGTGCTTGGTATGAATAGAGGTTGAATTGAACCTGAGCAAATATTCAGTCCACTTTTCTACTCCATAGACATTCATAAGTTTCCAAAGTATTGCCATGTAATTGTTTTTCACAAAAAGATGTATTCTTGGCATTTTACTCCTTTTACAAAAAAAAAAAGTGAAAGCAGTCATACACGCAGGTTTAGGAAAAAAAAGGTAGAGCGGGTTTTGTGGACCATTGCCATTTCCTTGCTTTCTAGTGCATAAACTGCAATATCCAGAAAGAGGAGTACAAAAATACTGTAATGACTCATTCTACTTTGGTACAAAACAGTCTTATTCTTTCACTTTATCTCTGAGAGTTTAATGTGTAAGGTTATGGTATAGTTGATATTTCAAGTGTAAGTATACATTTGCTCTTGCTGTTCAATGTGTGTCTGTCTGCGTTAATTTCTCTGTTCACTCCAGTTTCAGGTCACTGTTAGAATGAAACTGTGAGGTCTTTTGGCAAAATGCCTAGTCTGCTTATAAAATTTTATGGCTCAAGGCCAGAATCTGTAAAGGGGTCCAAAGCCCACCATCTGCAAATACAGTTTTGTAAACATTTGCAATTTATTACATATTCAGAAGATGCACATATTTAGACATCTAAGTGACTGTCACTCCAAATACAGCATTGCAGCTGCAGTATTGAAGTACTGATTGGGATTTTTTTGTGTTGTCAAATCTGGTCATAAGTGTATACTTCACAAAACAGAATAATCTTTACTGTGTAAATTAAAAGAAAAAATGATGAAATATATCTGTAGCCTGAATTACTGTGCTCCTTTTTTTGTACTTTGAATGGTAACTTCAAGGTATTTGGGCACATACAGACATCGTCAGTAACAGTGGATAAGGAAAATATATATATAAAGAGTCATGATTTCAAATTGGTTAGATATATGAAAAAAAAAAAAAATCTTTGTTATGTTTTTTTTAGCTGTTTAAAAAGAAAACTTGGCCCTGACCTAACAAAATGTCAAGGTTTTCTGTATTTGATGTAAGTTTCCTTAAAGGTAAGGTCCTGGTGTTTCTTATAGTGACTTTCCATTTCAGAGTAGCTGGCTCTAAAAATTGAATGAAGGTCATTAAATGGACTGGTTTTTTTTTATTTGTACTTGGAGAAAGTACACATTCCAGTATTTAATTGTTTTGTGATATTTTCCCCTCTGTAGACCTGAAATCTCACATTTCTACAAATACAAGGAAAAAAGAGAAAGGCTTTTGCCAAGTCATAGAATTCCATTTCTCTGTACTTTGGCTAACAAATGTAGCTGGCCCCTGATGTTGCAATTATATGGTCATTTTGCTACTTCCCCATATGATATAATATAATGGCAACAGTTACTTTTTGATAATGAATTACTGTATCTTTATTGTCAAGCTGTTTGCCCTAGCATAAATTAATCAGTTATCTTGACTTTGAAGGCAACTGATGTCAAAGAAAATAGCGCGTATGTGTAAAGTGTCACGTATCCGTGTGGGATTGGTGTCCTCGCGTATTCCTGTTTTCTTTTACGCCAGCTAAATATTCCAGGATTAGAAACTTGCTGTGGCAAGCACATGCCCACGTGTACGTTTGTGGGTACGCCTGTTGTACTGCCTTTTTGTCTTGCCTTCCCCCCCTCCCCCCCCATCAAAAGGAGTTTGTTCTTTTGCTTCATGATGAGTTTGAAAATGTCTTTGTCCATTCAAAATGGCTATGTGTCTGTAGAAAGTGGTTTGCTTGCAACAGGTAATTAAGTTCCTCTGTGTTCTTACGCAGAAAAATTACGTCACAAATTTAGATCTTCGTTTTTGTAGTAGATAGAGAAGAGAGATATTCATGCTGCTATGAGTGGACTGGCAGCCCTTCCCTCTGCAATGTTTTTAAAGATTTTTAGACTGGTCTTGAAAATTAGTATCCAGTTCTTCTGTCTGTCTTTCTGGGTTTTTTTCAGTGACAGTTTCAAGAAAGGTATTTTCAGAGAGATGATTCATACTACTATATTGAAGTGTTATGTGTTTGATGCCAATGTAAAAGGGACAGACATTTTATCGAAGGTGGGGAGAAGTGGGTGAGGTTGAATCTCCTCAGAGTCACGGGTGAGTGTTTCTCGTGGTCCGTCAGGTATATTGTCTCAAAATGCCAAGTTTTAAGAAAAGTTTTGGCATCTTCATGGTTTGCAGCTTCACAGCTCTACCATCAGTGATTTCCACTGAGTGAAAGGAAGAAGTTGTAGTGGTTTAGGGAGTGGGGCAGAGCATGGAAAACGGACTGTGCTGCAGGGACAGCGGCCGAACATAAGGACTGAGACGCCTGGGATCTTGGCCCAAGGTAACGGCTGTCACGCAGGGAGCGGAGTTGATCATCAAGAGGCTCTGGGTTCCATCCTTAGCAGGATTTGATTTTTCTTACGCGGAGAAGAGTCAAATATATTACTCTAAAGCTGTGCTTTGATAAGTAGGGCAGGGTTGATGAAAGCCATTTGCAAAGCTTTGAAGCCAGTGATTAGGGCTTAGGCAAGAGAACTGATTCGTGACACGTTGAGACGAAGTTTGTCATTTTTAGGAGATGGTGTTGGTCTCATTGTCAGTTTTGGAAAGTTCATCATAGCCACATGTTTAACTGCAGAATTATAAAAATATTAACCAAGTTCCACATTATGCTTAATATAAGAGAAGGCTGTCAATTTTATGTTTCAAGAACTAGTGAAGAATGATGTATAATATAAAAAGGAACACACTGTGAAACTTCCCACTCCTAGAACACAGTCGCAGAGTCTTATTTTTTATAGACCTCCTTAAATAACTTTCCTTATTAGTAAATGCAGCAGGAGGGGAGAGGTTGTTTTATAAAACTGGATTTCTATACTGTATTTAAAGAGAATGCACAATCTAATTCTTTTAAAGGAGAAAAAATATATTTGATGGGTTTTTTTTGTATGAAATGGGGCATGCAGTCCCTTATGCTTTTACTTAAAATGTGCTTATAAACGATTGCCAAATTGAGAAGTCCATTCCTGGAAAGAAAGCATGACAGAATAGTTCTGTGAGTGCTGTAAGGTGCCACAAAAATGGTAATTTTAGAATTTGAAGTTTTTGTGAGGGAAACATCCTTAACTGCAGGGTTTTTTTTCAGCAAATCTGGCTTCAATATAAAAATTTAGAATATTCTCTAATAGAATATTTAGCAAGGTAGTTTGTTTTGAGGCTGGGCTTTTGGATTCAGTCCCTATCCTTCAGCCTTGTAACACTAATCACTTAGTTTTCTGATATTTTATTCAGCGGGCATTATTATTTAATGCCTTTTGCCTAATGTGGAGGACTAATGAAATATTGGCATGTTGTATGCCACCAAAATCTGTGAAACGAGCCTGTTATGCAAGGGCACTGGAACGAAGTAGAAGAAAGTGAAGAGAATAACATTTCACTTCAGATGTCTGATTTGCATTCTCAATAATTAAGATGAATATAAATTTTATGAAGATTATCAGAATCAGAGTTTCTTAGATTTTTATATGAACTATGTCCTGAGACATTATATTGGCAAAACATTTTTAGTAAAATCCTACATTTGAAGTAGAAATGTTTTGTTTGTTGGTTTGTTTTCTTTTATTTGATATCTCTGGCATTATTTCTGCCTTCTTTTGTAACTGCTCCACTGCTTGTCAGATATCGGCATCCTAAAATATATTTATATATTTCTCTGGAAGAGACACTTTTTTCCGGAAGAATAAAAATTGAGGAGAACCTTCTCTGCCAGCTTTGCAGGTCAATATCTCAGTCAGGAGAACAAACAAGAACGAACTGCAGAACCCAGTGTCTTAACTCAAATGCCCAGTTTAGGGTAGGTTTGGAATGGAAATCTGGGTGCCGAACTGGAGTGGCTGCAGGGCAGGGATATTCCTTTGTGCTGCTTGGGCAGACAGCTCCAGCAGAGAGGGGCACGCACATAGCGGGCAGGGGTGGGAGGCAGCTGCTGCAGCTGTTCGGTCGATGAGAATCGGAATCCGCAAACTCAATGTAAGTGGAAACCCAGCGTTAGCAGATCGCCAGGATGTTGTAGCATCTTCCCCGTGGAGGAATGTGTGTTGTCCATCTCTTGCAGACCTGCTCAGCCAAGCTCCTTGGAAACTGTCTGTCTGAAATTGTTTCTTGGGTCTGTGTGTGCAGAAGGAATCGACAGCAGTTGTTTGGTGTTCTGGGCTATAACCATGAACCTTAAAAAAAATAATTACAAATTAAGTTTAAAAAAATCTTTTAAACATAAAATAATAAATATTAAAACAGCTTAAACAGTAAATATAAAATGTAAACACAGAATATAGATAAATTACAATTATCAGTATCAGATGCCATAACTGTGAAGAAAGTTTGGCTCTCACTTTTTGGGGGTCGGTAGTTAGTAGATAAGCTTTGTAGTTTTTCTCTCATTGAGGCTGCAGTGGGGTGTGAAACACCTCACAAAACATTCAAGCAAGCAAAGTGTTGGTTGTGCATAAAGGAAATACTCATTAACAAAAGAAAGCCATAAACCTCAGAAGCAGCGGGGCAGCTCTTTAATACCGGTGCTGTTCTGATGGAGCTGTGGCCCACGGGAGATTCCCTGCACAAAGACTGGACAACAGTGGAAGCAGATAAAAGCCATCAATCATAGGTGCCTAACACGATAAAAACTGTATTAACTGTTCTTGTATGTACCAGTTCCTGTTCCATCATCCTGAATATTGTATTTAGCTTTAAGGGTTCGTAGGGGTCAGGGAAGGGACAGGGACTAGAGCTGAACAAAATGTGTCGTGGGGAAGAGAGGTTGAAGAGAGTAGTGATGTTTAACTTGGAGATATAATCAATGTGGATACGAGGAGGTACGAGAAAGGACCGTGAATGGCATAAAGATAAAATAAGACACCCTTAGGTGACATTACAGAAGCAAGAAAAATATTCAGTAGAAGACAGGCACTTAAATTATAATCTCAAATGCATCAGTAGTTTTAGAAGCTGCCAGTTTATTGAGCAGCTCAGAGATTCAATACTCAGAATACCAAAAAACCCCTCTCCTAAACAAACCCCAGGATCCCGTGTCTGCAGATGGTCATGTACGGATGTGTAGGGAAAGAGCAGCGGGTCCGATCACCCGGAGGGTGCCTTTTCAAACTTAAAGCAGTCTGATGTGCACGGTTTAAGGACCTCACGAGCCAAACGCCGTATCCACGTGTTTGTGTTTAATAGCGTTGTCTGGGGTTTTTCTATCTGTGTATTTTTGTCAGCCCAGTTACACTTTTGGCTTCTGTGTTGTGGCAACGAGTCTCACAGTTGTAATTACGGTTTATGTTACATAGTCTGGCTTTTCCATTTACTTTTTTAGAAGCCTGCTGCCTGAGTTCATAATTCCATGGATTTCATTAACGGGAATATCCAGTTACATTAAGAAAAACTGCTTTTCAAAGACAATCATGACCCAAGGCTACCCCTCTAGGCAAGGCTTTCTGTAGGTGTTCACTGGGGGTGTCTTGTCACCTGTAGGAGATCCAGTATTTACTGGTTTGACTGTCCTCTGTGGACAGCCAGCAGGTTTCATCCTGGCCAGGACTGCTGTGTCCTGAGGGTGAATAAAGGTGATTCCTGGGTGTTGCAGAAGAAGCTGCTCATTACTCGGAACGAAACACTTTGCCCGTTGACTGCACAACATTACACATGCTCTTCTGTAAACGCTAATGGGTGGCTTTCAAGGTGCGTGTCCTGGGACCAAGACCTACCTGTCTAGAGCTCAGTGGCAGAACTTTTTTTGACCGATAAAACCAGCCTTCTGACCCCAAACTCATTCATACGCAGTGACGGGCAAATGCCACGTTACCTCACTTTGCAGGTGAAGCGTTCAGTGTGTGCTTGCTGGCCCTCGCTCGTAGTTAAGATGTTTCCATACGATAATGACCACAGAACAGGTTGGGTTCTGAGGCCCAGGATATTAACAGATCTCTCACTAATTCACAGGTACAGTGAGAGCAGAATCAGAGACTTTTCTGTCAAAATCACAGGAAGGTCTTTTTAATTAAACATAGGGAATTGTTCCTGCTTGCTGGGCTGTGTTCCAACTGTGTTCATGTAAAGGGAGGTTTTGCAGCGAGTATTGAATATCCTAATCTTGACTCCTTTGTTTCTGTTTTTCTAGGAGAAGCTCTGCCTACCACATCACATCCTAGAAGAAAAGGGCTTGGTAAAAGTGAGCATAACAGTTCAAGCATTGCTAGATGTAACCACAGTGAAACAAGCTTTATTCACATGAAACCACTCTCTCTGCTGTTACCAGCTCCACTGTGCCATCAAAGAACACAAATACTGCCCGTCTTTTCCAACTGCATTGGAAAAAAACAGTGCTCCAAGGATATTCTTATACTTCTGATTTTAAAACCATCTTTCAGACTGTACATGTGTGTTGAACTGCAAATGAGAAACTAAGCAGAAACATTTTTCTAGAGCAAATTGGCGCTTCACTGCTTTTATAGCTCACTTTGTACAGTACTTACTAAAACAGCCACCTCTCTGCCACTTAAAATGTGTGGAGTACGCAGCTGTCTTGCAGCAAGATACCTTCGTATCTTTAAACTGAGAATCACTGTAATCAGTTGGGGGGGGGGAAGGAGGGAGAGTAAATCAGACTTCTACCACGTTAGATTTTTCTGCAGTTGCTTCAGGCTATTGCCTTTGAAAAATATCCAGACATAAAATATTTATATAAATATTATTTATTAGTGAGTTGTTATTCATCCTTTGGATGCAAAATGTAAATTAGGAAACTGTATTTTATTACTGCTTTTTTGTGGTTAAACACTTTATTTTAATATAAATATTTAGTTATTTTTTATTCTACTTGGTGTGCAGTAGCTCTAGATCTCCGTAAATTGTATTTTCTAATACGTAAGATAAAAAGCAAACAAAATAGGTGCTTTTATTAAAGGAACAGCTAGCTGGAATGACATTCTTTATTTCTTGAATTTGTGGAACATTGGTAAAAATTTGTCTGCATTCCATTGAGTTTCCAACATTCCAGTAGCACTTTTCCCCCCACTAAATTGGCTGACACTGAGAGCACACCCGTTTTATTTGTATATAGATGTTTAAAAAAAAAAAGGAAAGGTGTACACTTGAAAAATAAATGTGAACAAATATTTTTGATTGCTTATTTTACTATGCACAAGACATTTAACTTTTGCCACAACGAAATGAATGATGTGCATTAGGATCGTGTGTCTTGAAATATAATTTTGCACTGTAACTTGATTTAAAGACTACAGCACTACAGAACAAATAATAAAAAGCAGCACAAGAACATTAACGAGAAGACTTACCAGGTAGCCAAAAAATGTTAATTGTTTTCTTCAGTGGTTTCTGCGAGAGGAGATAAAATTATCAAAGTGGCCAAAGGCAGCGTCCAAGAGCTGATCTCCCAGGTCCAGCCTGCTGGGTGCGGTGCTTCTCCCAGGGCCCCACCGTTCCCCTGTGGTGAGCGTTTGCAGGATCAGACCTCTGCTCCCACAGCAGCAAGAGGAAATCGGGTTCTTTTTCCTATCGCCACTTTAAATTTTTGAAGACATTTTTAAAAGCATAATTTATTATTAAAAACATCACGTGTTTTAGATCAAAAAGTTCCAGCATGGCGATTCTCACAGTATCTGGAACGTCCGTTCTTGTTTTGGATGAGAAGCTAGTGCGGTGACGTGGGTGAGCAGGGCAGGAGAGCGGCGCGGGGGAAAGGGCTCCAAACGCAGGCGGACAAAAAAGAGGCAACGTGTGGCAGGAGGACTAAATATTTCAGCAAGAGAAGGTGGGGAGAACTATTGTGTAAAGACTTTTTGTAAGACAGATGCATACTTGTCACTGCTGCGTATGTAGGCACGGTTAGAGGCACGCTGCGTTTACAACCACCCGTATTCCAGTAGCAGGCTTCCAACCGTTAATACAGCAGCTGAGCGCAGACTACGCGATTTAGCACCACAGGTCGCCAGGGTGCCGGTCTGTGCTGACGGCAGCGTGCTAGGAGGGGGGAAGTGGACGCGCGGACAGTGCGACGTGCGGTATGCACCGAATATCCAGTTACTTCAACCAAAGCAAAAGCGTTTATGTTGTCGAGGGAACAGAGGCTTAAATCGTAATTTTGATTGGCAGCTAGCATATTGTTTTCTATAAAACATACTGTGCACTTTAATGCTAAATTAAAATGTATTTTAATATTTTAGAGCTGCACAAATATCTGTTTTGTCAAAAAGCACGAGCAATGTAAAGAAAGTAAGTTTTCAAGTCAGAGTTTATCAAATTTTAAAAGCATTCAAAGATCAAGTATAAAAAATAGGAATATTGATTTCTGCATCTTGAGGGATAAAATGCAGGTTTCCTGAGTATTTTTTTACAATGTATATATGGCAACATGAAGCTTTGTAATTATTATTTTGACAAATCTTGGTTTTTCATAATTAAAATTTTGTTTTTCTCCTGATAGTGTCTTTCGGTATTTGCCTGGAGTTGGCTGTAAATGAATAGCTCTAAATATTTTGTAATACAGCTTTTTTTATGCAGTCTTAACCTGTACGGCTAAAAAGAGAATCTTCATGACTCTTTGTACACTATTTATATAATGTGCAATAAAACATGCATGGCAAATCTATACTACCCGAAGCAGTGAACACGATGTATAGAGAAAAATCTTTACTGTAGTTACAATTAAACTATATTATTTGTAGAAACCCTTTCACGACTGCCCCTGTGACTGACAGTTTCTTGCAAGAGAGATGGCGCTTGGAGAGCTTAACCCTGGGAGCGATGGATGAGGGCTTGGGGATGGAGAGGAGGAGGACATGACCCAAATAAGGGAGTTCTGCAGCTTGGCTAGGAGTGGGGTTGTACCTAAGTACAGGTTCTGCTGTTCTCTCATTTCTCTGATGAAGAGATTTGTCAAAACCTTAACCAGGTGATTTTATGGCTGCGTGTGTTCACGTTCAGTAGTGGATTTTGGAAGGAGAGGGTCTTTCTGCAATAGTCTCCTGGGGAGATCCTGCCTGCGACTGCCAAGGAAGCTCGCGTGCTGCTGTAGCTGTTGCAGTACAAACAGCGTTAGAATCAGTGTGAGTTGGACAGGAAGAGTCCTGCTGTGGTCCTCTGGTGCTGCTCCTCGCTGGTCAGAGCCTAGGAGCAGGCAGCCATGGGCCCTGCCCAGCTGAGCCCTGAGCTTTGCCACCCAGAGATCCCACCGCCTCGCCCCGCTCTCACCAAGATGGTGCTGAGACACTCGGTGTCTGCAGCCACCAGCACAGCTGGTTCCAGCGCCCCTCAGGGGCTGGTGCCATCCTGGACCTGCAGCCTGTGGACAAGCGCAGTCAAGGGCCCCTCCTCATCAGCTCCCCAGCACCTATTTTATAAGGGCTCAGGGCAGTTTCCATAAAGCCTTGAGGTTACTGAATGCCGAAGTTCTCATGGACTCACAGGAGCCTGCCAGACGCTGACCTGAATCTGCTCCTGCTCAGAAGCGAGCGGACTGGAAGCCTCTCTCAAGCAGGAAGTCTGCAGCGTGCAGAAACGCTGAGTTTTGCCAAGAAAGCAAACAGCACGGGACAGCAGTCAGCTCTCGGGAGCACCACGGGGCACAGCTGACGGCTATGCTCAGCTCCAGGGCTGGAGCGGGGCAGTTGTTTGGGGAAGCTGACACAGGGATTGAGCTCCTGCTGGACTGTCCGTTAAGGACGCAGGCCATAAAGGTCCCCACAACTCTCCGCAGGATAACGCGAAACAGAATTATGCCATACAGATTTATCGAGTATGAAAGAGGGCTTCCCCCCCCCCATGCAGGGCAAGCTTTTTCTTTTTCCTACCATTAACCCATGGTTTAAAAGCACTTACAGTAAACTACAGGGTTAAACCTGGTTTTTAATCTCCTCCAACGCAACACGCAGGTGTGTACACACCTGCTGGGGAATGAGAAAAATGGCACACCCCTTTCCCTTAAACACGATTACCAGCATGCCTTAGGCAGGTGACAAATGGAAAGCGTTTGTCGTGAGAAGCCGCTGAGCACTCTGACCCCACGGCTACACTGTCCGCAGCGCTGGGCACAAGGCCGCAGGGCAAATGCCGCCGGCCAGCCTGGTGCCAGACATGGCCCTTTAAGCCATTTGCTGGCCACGACAGAGCAAGGTCTGGCTGCTGGGGTTGGGGGGGGGAGCGGAACAACTGGAAGACGCCGCCACACATTAAAGAAGCCCACGAGCCTATTTTGCTGTTGTGTCCTGGCAGGAGTGAGTCAAGGTGGGAGCAACAGCGCAGGTTCAGCCAGACCCCGGGAAAGAGGAGATTACGAGCGACTGCTTGAACGCAAGAGAAACAGCCTGTGCTCTTGCCCCACACGAGGTAGCTGGCAGAATTACACCACTGGGAACTATTTTACATCTACAGCTGTCAGGCCTAAACTCTGCCGTCTTCTGTAAAACAAGCAATGTTGTTTTTGACAATGAGCTATCAGATCATCTATAGACAGGAGCTGCTTTTTTCAGATCTATCAGTTTCCTCTCAGCCCTGTTACGCCTGAGAAACCCATGAACACAGCATCAGCCTTTCCCTCTTAGCAACAAAGGCAAGTGGAGGAAAAAAAATCTCCTCCTTTACTAGGGACTGCTTCCTTCACCCAGTTTGCAAGAGGTCCTTAAGCATCATCCACGACCTACTCTTCAGATTCTTTGATGTTAATAACGCCCAGGACAGTGAACCACCCCGCACAGCAAGCGTCTGTCTGTATTCTCCACCAGCCTTGGTCCTTGGAATGTACTTGGGACAGGCCAAGGGAGAGCACACCACCACCTTGGTGTCATTAAGTTGCTCGATTGGTTGTAGCACTAATGACTTCCTTCAGCACTGACTGATGAGGTGAACCCTGGTATTTAATTAGCAGGAGGCACGCTATTGTTACTCACAGCCTTTGCGCAGCTGCGCTAGACATCACCTCCAGGTCCCAAGCACACCCCCCCACGGGCAGTCTGACACCAGCTCATCGGCTGATTCCCACTTTGACCGAGCAGGCAGCGTGCACCTTCGTGGTGTTGAGAGAGCTTTAAAAGCACGCAAGAACTTCCAAAACACTTACTCTCAAGCACACAGATCAAATTAAGTGGGACTTTTATTTTTCTCAGCAGTACAATCAGAACAGCTCCATGTTACAGGCACTACTTCAGCAGATTATTTTTGTTTAGGTCACCTCCATCCCTTGATTCCTACTGGACAGGCAGTGCTCCCATCCAGATGGTTCAAGCATTGAGGTATTTTGCGTGGTGTTTGATGTGGTGATTAATGAATGTAGCAATGAAAAAATAGCTGTGGTCGTAACCCTAGAAAAGAACAACAACGGAGAAATGAGCAAATATATATAGTTCATGGTAACGCAATCACGCTCTCTTCTGGGAAAGGCGACGACTCTTCTGGTTTGATCTGTTCTAAGAAATCAAAGTACCTGTATTATATATAAAAACTGTAAAGGACACCTAACCAATAGGTGAAGTAGATATGAACACGGGGCAGCTAAACACACAGAAAGTACCTTAACCTGCCCTAACGGGGGCATGTAAGTTAGCGATGGCAAGCGCCAGCTGCAGAGCCGTTACTGGAAAGCAGCAAAATAATTCACTCTCTGGAACTGCAGCTTGGAGCTTTAGCAAGCGGCGTTCTTTACTGCAGCGCGGGACGCACTGGGGATAGCTCTGCCCAAATGCGTGTGCTGAAGAGACAGTTACTAGGTATTTATGCTATGTTAACATACATATTCATTACATTCCCGAGAAATGCTGATCATATTCATGGTTTTTCCCAGAACTCATTAGCATATGTTAATATCCTTCCCGCATGTCTGTTGCTTCTCTGGGTGGTCATCGGGGGTCTTCAGATGAAGGTTCGTACTCTTCATCACACTGCCTGCTGGCTGACCTTAGCTCCTGCGCAAACTCAGTTCTAAGATCACCTACACGGTGTCCTTCAGGCTTGCTTTGTTACAGTCTTATGGTCACTTTGTAGCCTCCCTATCTTCATGGCGCTGCGCACCTGCTCTCTAAGTGGGATTATTCAGGAGTCTCTTACCTCACAACCTTCCCAACTATCCACAGAGAACCAAGAACTTGCTTTTGTTTTAATCTGTTGTGCAATGATTCTGAGACCCAACGTGATAACTTTTATCTACATCCGCATCCGCTACATCTGCTACAGTCACAGGTATCGGCGCGGCACGCAGTCTGAGAGCACAGAGCGAAGATTTCAAGCAGTCGCACACCTTTCCTGCTTTACACAAACACACGCCACCCAAATCACAACGTTTTACGCTGAACACAGCACCCACAGTGCAGATAAGGAATCCAGCAGAAGCGCATCTGTCGCTTTGCTTGTGCGGTGACTGTGATGATGCTTATTAAAAATCATTTATGCGGCTCCTTCAGCCGACCTCTGGCAGCTGGAGTTGTGCCAAGGGGTCAGGGCGTTGAAGCAGAAATCATGGCCCCACCTGGTGGTGAAACGCACCTGAATCCGATGGATGCTGCGCTCGATGGCTGATGCTAAAGAAAGCATCACTCCTCATCCTCTTCCTCGCTTGGCCAGGGACAGACTCACAGGGAAGTGAGAGCACGCCCCATGAAGAGACGCTCTCTTCGCTACCTGCCTCATACACCCCAAAATCGCAAAGAACAACCCAACACCCGTGGCCGGCAGAAGCAACTTGCCTGCTGCAGTCTGAAGACGACCGGGATTTTCCGCTCTGTGCAGGCAGCGATGAAGTTATCGGGCAGTAACTGGCCTGCTGACAGGAACTGGTCATCCTTGCCTTGATCAATCAAGATGTGCAGGTGAGAGTCTGGATAGGACTTCGCAAGTTGCGTAGCATCGTACGCCTGCACGAGTAAAAGAGAAATGACATTGTCACACGCATCAGACTGGGTCAAACCTCCTGACTGCAAGGAAAGGACGGCACATTATGGGGTGCTGAGTGATGCTCATCAGGACACCAACCTGCACTTTGGAAAAACAAAACAAAAAAAAAGCCAGGGAAATTCCAGACAACTGAAAAGTAGCACCCATGTTTTAAAAAGGGCAAATGGTATGATCCAAGTAATTACCAAGTTCGCAGTTAGACATCATTTCTGGACCAAACACAGCCTCCAGCCCAGGGCTAAATTCACACAGAACTGAAGAGCAGCAACGTAATCTAGTACTGATCCACACGCTTGTGCAGGGACCAGATCCCACTGAAGTAACTTGGTATCTTGATGTAACTATTCTGGCAGCTAAAGGTCAAAATGCTGGTGTAACGCATGGAAATTTTAAGGAGAAATATGGAAATTTGAGGTTGTACATCTGTGCAAAGGCAGGTCTAAGTCTAGTCCCGATGCCTGCCGTTGATCTACTGGACTAGGCTTGCGAAAGAGCTCCAAATCAAGTTACGGGGTCAGAACACATCTTATTTTTTTCAAAATAAATTCATTATGTTAAGTGTAAGCAAGTTTAACTGGTGATTCTTAACCATAAAAACTGTCAGTAACTGTGAAAGCAGCTCGCACTCTCCATTCCTGTAATGTCTGAATCAGACCTGGATGTCTTCCTAAGAGACACTTTAATCCAATTTACAAGGGACTTAACTGCAGCTTGTGTTTATTGACCAGGAAATCAGAGCATGTGGTCACGATGATCCCTTCTGAGTTAACTCTAGTGATACAGTGCCATGCTTATGCTGAGATTAAAAATACTGACGGGCTGCCCAAATAATGCAGCAATATGTATACATTTTTTATCTTAGCCATTCATATACCAACTACTACTTATATTTCAAAATCAGGGCCCCAGAGCTAAAACCTAACTTTGTCTGGTTTAATCCTGTCCTACGGCCAATTTCCAAGTATCTAGTGGGCTCCTCTGCTAGCTGCCTCCAACAGGCTGTCCCTGCAGATGGTGAGGCTATTCTGTCTCTGAACAGCTTGGAGCAGCCTCTCTTTTCAGGCTACTACAAAACCCAGCTGGTTTGTATATTGAGAACAGAGTTTTTGAGAAACAGGCCACAGCCTAACTCTCTTATAAACTGCTCACTGCTTCCACGCATTAGAGAAAGCCTCAGACTGCTTGTAATTCTTCTTAACCCAGGTTTTAAGATCTTCATAAAACAGGGAGGAATTTAGTCGGTTTGATGAGAGCCTTCTATCCCACCACAGCTGTTACAAGCACCATCAGGCAGCAGAAGGTCACATCCACGCTTAGGGGTGCAGCAAAACAGCAGTACCAGCTCCGGGGCACCCCAGAGTTTTTTGCTGCAGACCCCCGCTGCGATGTATCTGCAGATCACCCACGCACACGCTGCTGAAGGACCGCGAGTTGCAACACGTACCTCCCATTTGCTCACATCCGAGCCCAGATACCCACCAAAGGCTTTCTTCCCCCACTGACACTGAATCGGGTTGCAGATGGGAGCAAATGCTGACACAGACTGTTTGGAAAGAAAACATCGAAAAAAAGTATGAGTTAAGAAAAGTGATTTCTGCTAACTAACAAGCAAACTAAAAGCCTGTTCAAAAATTGTTTTGAAGTTACTGCCACAGCCCAGGACTCCCTCACCAACCCTCTGAGCTAGGTGCCCTAACCATTATCCTGCTTCCCTCTTACTTGCTCTTTCTAGCCCCACAGTTTTACTTTCCTTTCTGCACACCAGCCAAGCTACAAAAGGCAGGGCTAGGTGCCCTGTTCCTTTCCTTACTGGAAGAGGTTGGCTTGAATTCCCTTAAGCAGCAGCGAAGGATCTGAAGTAGAAAGTTGGGTCAGCATGGTCAGAGTGCGGGACCATTTCACCTCCAAGCGGATTTTGGCAGAGCGTAACAGAAGCCTGAGGCATGGGGCTGCTCAGCCAGTCTAAGCATGCAATGGTGTCTTGTGAACTTAGGTACCTCCGGGATCGGGGGTCAAGAAAAGTGTGTTTCAGATCACAACTCCAGGTACCAGTGTCAGAAGTCCAAGCCCTATTCTTACATTCTTATTTCCGCTCCTATGGCTTGCAAGAAAGAGCAACAAACCACCTGAGCCACTGCCAGTTCTCCTGGATTTTGGTATTCTCAATTTAATGTTTAATTCTTTTAGGTAATACTATTAACAATTAAGTGCCAGCAGTGAAAATGGAAATTTCTGAACTAGTGGCTCCAAAAGATAAAAAGGAGAGATAAAAATACAGCTTTATCTTATATTAAACCCTCTTATAACACCAAGCTAATAACACTGAGCAAATGTGCTATTTCCAAAAATGCAGTTTCATTTTTGCAACAGCTGACCACAAAGTGCAGGTCCAGGACAGCCCAAGGATGGACTGATCTGCAAAGACAGAGCCCCTCATCTCTCAAACACCGATACCTGATTCTCCCTCAGAAATGCATTTTACACAGGCGTATCTCCAAAGAGAACATTTATCCCAACCCTCACGAATATAAAGGCAAGGCAAATCAGTTTCAGCACGTTTAATTTAGGTTCAAATAGGACACAAATGAACATAACAAGGACAGGCTGAGACAGTTGGGGCTGTTCAGCCTGGAGAAGAGAAGACTCCAGGGTGACCTTATTGCGGCCTTCCAGTAGCTGAATGGGGCCTACAGGAAGGATGAAGAGGGACTTTTCACAAGGGTGTGTGTAGTGATGGGACAAGGGGAAACGGCTGTAAACTGAAAGAGGGCAGATTTAGATTAGATATTAGGAAGAAATTCTTCACCACGAGGATGGTGAGGCACTGGCACAGGTTGCCCAGAGAAGCTGTGGCTGCCCCCTCCCTGGCAGTGTTCCAGGCCAGGCTGGATGGAGCTCTGAGCAACCTGGTCTGGTGGAAGGTGTCCCTGCTCATGGCAGGGGGG
>Ga0065711_1007241_pt1 | contig 32091 bp, 16 predicted proteins | sample Hoacrofraction12_FD_59098 | JGI IMG/M metagenome (GOLD analysis project Ga0065711, IMG submission 59098) | Hoatzin crop microbial communities from Cojedes, Venezuela - Epithelial fraction 12 v2 (version 2) | ecosystem: Host-associated > Birds > Digestive system > Esophagus > Crop | place... | reverse complement strand
CGTTCCTCATCTGCCCCCAGGCCAAGCTCAATGCATTCCAGTTGCTCCCTCATATATAGAGCAACTCCACCACCTCTCCTTGTTGGCCTGTCTTTCCTAAAGAGTCTGTAGCCATCCATGACAGCATGCCAGTCATACGAGTTGTCCCACCACGTTTCTGTGATGGCGACCAAGTCGTAGCCATCCTGCTGTACAGTGGCTTCCCGCTCCTCCTGTTAATTGCCCATGCTACGTGCATTGGTGTAGACACACTTGAGCTGGGCTGTCAATCTCCCCCCTGACCCTGGCATGCCACGCCTGGGCTCATCCCTAGTGAGCTGGGTGATGTCCCCTTCCCCCTTCGAACCTAGTTTAAAACTCTCTCAAATGAGTCCTGCCAGCTTGTGGCCAAGAATCCTTTTTCCTCTTTAAGACAGCTGGACTGCATCTCTCGCCAGCAGGCCTGTTGCTGTGTACACCTCCCCATGATCAAAGAAACCAAAACTAAAACTAAAATAAAACATTTAAATTATTCTCATATTTAAGTGACACTATCTCTTTAATTCAAACCAGATCTGAGAAAACAATCTGGTAGTGAATACTTTATTCAAAATTTTATCCAAATCTTTAGTGTGGTTTGTTCAGGTTTTTTTCCACTGTTCATTGAATACTACAGTCGAAATACAGCTTTCTAATACTTTCGGTTGAATTTCTTACTAATATGCCTTAAAATATATATATATAGTTTTTTATGTTTTCCTTAATTTGTTAGTATTTCTTGTAATTGAAGATTTCCCATTTTAAATATTTTTGACCATTTTTGAAAAAATAGTTACAAGCAGGAACAATGAAAATTGTTTTCCTGGAGTGGGTAATTATGGGTCTGTTTTAATTTTATTTTTATGATGCATGCCTAATTGCAGGTAAAACTCCAGATTTGGAGAAAAGAGAAGCTAACTAAAATGTTTTTATTTTGTGTTATTTGTGTTAAGAAAGTACCTAGAAACCTTAATAAAGAAAAGTATGTTCGTGATAAGGAGAGGAATGTTAAGATATAATATCTGTACTACAAAGTCTGTTCTCTAAACAGAAGAGACGAAGTTAGAAAAGAAGAGGCACAGAAGGGTAAAATGATTCCCAGGGTTACATAGCTCCCTAGCATAAGTGAGCAAAGAAGCCTGTATTTCCTATCTTCCTATGCACTTAACTTTTTCCCAGATCTATGCTGTCTCTTGTATTCAATTAATCAATATATCAAAATTCTGTAGTGCTAGATTTACATTTCCCTAGAGAAGAATATATGGATACAAATTATTGAAGATCTTAAACCAAGGATAAGAAGATAAGAAACACCACTATTTCAGTTATTTAAGAGTTGGAAAATTAGAACTCTAGGACCTCAATTCCCTGCAACTGTATCACTAGAAATACACCAGTGCAAAACCTGCTTTCCTGAAGAAGAGAAGACCCAGAACATTCAAATGATTTGCAGAAGATGACATGGGAAATGTATAGCAAAACACTTACCCTGGATTGCTTAACTCCTAACTCTGCATCTTAACCATAGAATGCTTCTTCCTTCCTACACTAAATGTGATAAATGTACACATTTAAGCCTAACTCTCCCCCCTGCCATAAGGTATCTCAGGAACTCATTGATTTGATGGTTTGTGTCTGAGCACAGCTTAAGACAGAAGATTTGCCTTTGATTTTTTTTTTTTTTAAGCAGTTGATACTGTGTTACAATGAAAAAAAAAGTCTTTTTTTGTGGTTTTTATTTATTCTTGGTATTTGACATTTTGGTTAAAAGCATGTTTTGGTATACACTATAATTTCCCTAGTCCAGAAACTATTTCAATATATGTGTTAAATCATTCTTAGATTATATATTTAAGGTTATAAATATTTTAATCCCTTTGGGTTAAAGAACATTAAATTATGACACACACATACCCTACCTATATAGGACTGATTCCTTGAATGCTATGCTAATTATTATGTTTTAAGCCTCAAGAAATTATTTTTATAATTATATTGGATAAATATGTTCAAAATAATTATATTTATATTTTTACTAAATATCTTTTTATATCCTCTGGATTGTTTGAAGCTTTACCTTTGAGGTTTTTTTTTACATTTTTTTTCAGGCAGAAGAAGAAAAAAGGGTGAATGAAGGAGAGAAGGAATAAATACACAAATATAACTATAGCAAGAAACTGTTACTGTAGTCAGGCTTGCTGAGAATAGATGTGGAGCAATGCGAATTTATAGAAATTAACTAAAGAGTTTGTTTTCATAGAAGGGAGTATGGTTTATTCTGAAATGGATTCAGATATCGGTTTTTCCCCTCTGCTTAAAAACCTAGTTGTTTGAGTAAGAAAGAAGAATGGCATGTGAAATGGCAAGATGACATCTAGCAGAACCCTTGAAAACAATTATATAGGCATTATCTAAGTCAGCTGGCCCACTGAGAATAGAGGAGATGGAGGACATGAGATTATTATTTCATAGTAGAACCAACTAGCTACAAAGTGAAGTAGTATTTTAGGGACATGGGTTTGCTTGCTAAATTTCAAGTCAGTAAACATGAAGTCATTCACTGTGCTTGTTAAAAATGGTGTTTGGATTACTGAAAGCACTATCTACAACATCACCTTCCTTCTGGTAGGAGGAATCATCAGCATCCAGCCTTCATCATGGTGAGAGTTTCCATTTTCTGCTTGCACAGATACAGCCTCTTCCTGCCCCTCCTCTGAAGTCTGAGGTTCAGACTCCTGAAGCTGCAGGGTCTCAGAGAAGATCTAGTTGATCTTCTTATCACTTCTGAAACTGCACAGTCTGTTGACCTCCACCCAAAGCTCTTTCACTTGGCAGCACAGCTCCTCAACAACTGCATGTCTCCTGCGGGCTAAAAGATCATGTACCCAAGACTCAGTAAGAGGTCCCAGGCACTCCTTGCAGCCAGAAACTTGCAGAGCTTCAGCCTCCTTCCAAAGTTCTGTCTGGTTCCAGAAGTCCAATAGCAAATGGACAGTTACTCTAGCAGCACTTGAGGAAAAACCTGTGGTGTGTGATCACCATACCTAAGAATGTATATGGATTTCAGAAAAGCTTGCTAGTCTCTCCTTTGCTCCTGTGCTTCTTTTGGCTGGGATACAGTTAATTTTCTTCATAGTAGCTAGAATGGGGCTATGTTTTGGATTTGTGCTAAAACCAGTGTTGATAATAGTGATGTTTTCATTATTGCTGAGCACTGCTTGCACAAATGCAAGGCCTTTTCTGCTTCTCACACCACGCCATCAGTGAGTAGGCTGGGGATGCACAAGAAATTGGGAGGGGACACAGCAGGGACAGCTGACATCATCTGAACAGAGGGATATTCCATGACATACGACATCATGTTCAGGAATAGAAAGCTGGGAAAAGAACGAAGGCATGGATGTTCAGAGTGATGGCATTTGTCTTCCCAAGTAACTGTTGCATGTGATGGAGCCCTGCTTTGCTGGAGATGGCTGAACACCTGCCTGCCAGTGGGAAGTAGCGAATTAATTCCTTCTTTCACTTTGCTTGTGTACATGGCTTTTGCTTTACCTATTGAACTCTCTTGATCCCAAACCATGAGTGTTCTCACTTTTGACCTCCCAGTTCTCTCCCCTGTTCCACTGTGGGAAGGGTGGGGCAGACTGAGCAAGCGACTGTGTGGTGCTCAGCTGCTGCCCAGGGTTAAACCAGCACAGCACCCTGCTGCATAAAACTGCCTGGCACTTGTGCAGGCTAAGAGCGTTGATCGAGGACAGCTGACAGTTCATTAGGAGATGATAGAGCTACCCTTACTTTATTCTTAGCCTTACCTGGTAGCAGCAGAAACCCTCAGAGGGTTCCCAGGAGTCCCTGGATCCCAGGCAAAGTACCCAGAAAGCTGGAAAAGATCTCAGGAAAATCTGAAAGAAGCAGAGCCTAGAAACTGCTGTGCAAACTGCTGCATCTGTTGGCTGCCTCTGGGAGCTGTGCCTTTACCTACCACAAAAGCCTAAATTTGGTTGCAAGCATATCTTCGTCCTTTGGACAAAACATTAAAGCATTATGTTAGGCAGCAGAGAAGCATTGCTTCATTAAAGCAACATATCTAACAGATTTGTTTTCTTGTATATTTCTAAATACATATGAGCTTGCTCCTAAATTTATATATGTGAATTGTGCTTTTCAACACAGCGTACTTCAGCACACTTCACAATCAAGGTTTAAAAGTCATAATTTATATTAGACATTCATCAAAAGTGAAGAGGAGTAGTTTCTTATGGCAACTTAAATTTAGTCTAGAATCTTAAAGAGGGTTTAAGCAAAAAGACACTTAACACCCAATAAATAACACTGAAATGAGAGATTAGGCCACAGAGTCTACCCCAAATGCAACACTTTTTTGAGTATATTTCTTTCTTTCCATATCACTTCCTGCATTTGGACAGACTCAAAGTGGCATTCTGACTCAGCTGAAATAATTAGTTTCAGGGGTTTTAGGATAGTGACTTTCACCCATTAACCTACACATAGGTAACCCCAAAGGTCTAAATATCTATTTAGGGTGAATTTACTGCTGCTTTCTGTAATGACCACGTCAAGAAATATCTACTAGATGTTGTCTTACATGCAGTCTTAACAAGTGGCAGTAAGATGAGGAAATGCTCTACAAAAAGCAATTAAAAAGCATAAAAATATAATTCCTTGGGGTAATACAGAAAAAGTATTATATAGAATAGTAGAACATTATTCTTTAAAAACAGAAAGACATACAATGTGTTAATTTTAAATGGAGCTATTCAAAGTCATGTGCATTACATAACAATTTTTTCTTCCCTTTGCATATAATCATATTTAAAGAGAAGAGATCTCTTTGATGTTGCCCACTGAAGCAATTGTCTGTATTTTAGAATCAGTCTTTTATGCCAACAGGAATGAATAGTATCTTCCCTACCCCAAACATATCCAATTCACTAATTCACGCAACCGTCTGTATAATGAATCACTTAACTCTTACTACTGAAAAAAAGGAAGAGCAGAAAAATATCACAAATAGGAATGAACATAACAAGAAACAACTCAATATTGTATTTTATAACTATTGCAATATTAAGAAAATCGTATTGTTGAAAGATGCTGTCGTGTCAGATGGAAGTCAAGAGTCCATGTTTTCAGTTGCAATGACCAATTTTCTCCTGAATACAGACTTGCATGCACTAGGAGTGACCTATGGAAATGCTTGGTTTGTTTTATTTTTTCCCAAAACATTGAGTTCTCTGTTTTTGGACATTATTACTCTTTGGCTTGGCTTTCTTTAAGGAGATTGAAAATTTTCTTCCTTTTTCTTGTGGTTTTGCCTCAATTTGCAACAAAGAACCACACAATTACTCTCTCGTTCCTCCCCCCTCCCCGGAGGGATGGGGAGGAGAACCAGAAGGAAAAAAGGCGAAAACTTGTGGGTTGGGATGAGAACAGTTTAACAGAATGGCAGAGGGAGAAGAAAACAACAATTAATAATAGTGATAAAAAGCATGTACAACACACGGTGTTCTCACCACCCAATGCTCAGCTTGTTCCTGAGTACCAAAAGCCTCTCATTCAGCCATCTCCCCACTTAAATACTGAGTATGGCATCACATGGTATACAAGGTCCTATTTGATTGGCTGTTTGGGTCAGCCCAACCCACTGCTTGTGAAAATTAACCCTATCCCAGCTGAACCCAGGACATTTTTGAAAATTATCCCCCAACTGAGTGCTTCAGCAAAAACAGGAATGTAAAATCTGGTCCTGTTATGTAAGTAAAAAGAGGAAGGTGATTTTCCACCCTCCGCTTCATTATTTCCAAGTCTACCTATATAAGCTACTATGAGTTCAGCATGTCCTACAGTACAGGAAAAATTATTTTCAGTACACCTCTAAACAAGTATCAATGCAATATTGAAGGTTCAGAGACAGCAATGCAAAGATTGCCAGTAATTTTAAGAGCAACAGGCACTATGAATAAGCAGCAAATAATTATTTTCAAAAGGTCATCCAGCACAATTGAGCTCTGCTGTCTTACATCAAAACACATACAGGATGTGATTGCTAAGAATGCTAGATGACATTCAAGGCAAAGGCTTGCTATAAGGGGAGTAGTATGATAGCTATTTTCAGTAACTTGCCATTTAGTTCTGTCAGTGATGAGCTGCACAGTATCACAGGACATAATCTGCTTTTTGGTTTGAGCTGGAAACCTGATTCTGAGAAGGTACCTGAAAATAAAATGAAAAAAAGTGTCATTAAATTTATTGCAGAACTATATTTAATTTCAACAAAGTTTAAGGAATTGGTGTTTCTTGACTGGAATTAGACATGGCTTACTATCCCTTTCTATCTGATTTAGAATAGCCCCTACAATTTCAATTTAATGTTTGTGTTTCTGTATATGAAGCTGTGGAGAACAGTTTTGTACCTTTCCCAAAATGTAGTCAGACAGATCCAAGACAGAATACTATAAGGAAAAAAACAGAAAATCAGGGTAATAGTAGCATTATCTATTTGTGTAGGTGATCAGCTTCCACCGTTCATCATTCTGAGTCAGTCCTTACCATTTCATTATTAACATAAGTAATAAACAGAAGGGGAATTTCAGATGTCTTGACTGTCTCATCTTCTGATATTTGAATTTAGCATTAACAGCTATGGAGGGGGGAGAGTGGATTTTCAAAAATTTAATGATTTGGTTATGGAAATAATGTAACGTATAACAAAATACAATGGAACAGTTCAAATATACCCCAAAAAGTGGGTGAGTGGAAGTAGGGTTGCATCTCCAGCAGAACAATGAAGAATGAAACAGGAAAAGAAAAAGAAACATAGGATCCAACAACCTTTGTTTGTAGAGAAAGCTGACAGAAGTTTCCCAGGTCTGTGGTTTGCAAGGAGACAATCTTGTGTAGAAAGCTTTAAATATTTGTTGAGGAATAATTGTGATTAGAGATCTTCAGCAACGTTTTAAGACTACCAGTTTAGGCACAAAAGGAGGAGCAGGCATAATTTTTGTGTACTGGGTGCAAGGAAAGAAAATGGTGTGAGTATAAATTCACGCCACTCGTATCCAGTTCTGTCAAGATTCTGTCTCAAAGGAAAACATGAGCAGGAAGAAGATGCTGAAAGCTTTTACATCTGTCCACTGCTATATTTATTTCTGCTTCACACATGGAACATTTTTTCTCTGATAGCTAATGTACGGGGTGCAATGTTCATTATACATTCCATTTGAAGAACTCTGCTATTACTCGGGCAGTGACAGCGTACTCTGTGAGACTAGGTCTCAGAAAGTGATGAGCATGGAATCAAACAAAGGGATTGGAAAAGATTATTTTGTGTTACACGATATAAATGGTTTTGTTTGTACAAGATGTCAATGACAATGTACATTCACTAAATGCAAGCAAGTAAGTTTTTTTCCTTTTGTTGGGAATTAAAAACGAATTTAATAACTACTAAAACTGAGATGTTGCCCACTGATCTCCTTAAAGTTGCAACACAAAATTAGTCATCTGAATCAAATGGTCACAAGGACTCAGCAACTAGAAAATGTATATTAGGCACTTCATTAAAACAAGCTTTCTGTTTTCTTTAGCGAGGATGCTTAATCCACAGATCTATCTGTGTTTGCTAAATATATAACTAAGCTCTCACTTCATTCCCCTTGCTCCCCCTCCCTGAAAACAAAGACCACATCGAAACCTCTAGGTATAGAAACACATATCTCACACCGAAGTCAACAATCCCTTGAATTTACTAGTTTTCAAATTGTCAGAAAGTAAGACAATAAGTGTCACTGAATGAAAGAAAAGAGGATGGTTTTCAGCGCTGTGTCAGGAAGTAAAAATTATCTATATTTTGAATTCAAGGTTTCGACATCTATGAATCACAATCAATAGACCTATTCCTAAGAACTGTTTGTTCACATAGCTCTGTTCTGAATCACAAAAATTAAGACTACTGCTGTAAGAAGCTTCTAGAAATATTGAAAATTTCTAAATCAATCTGTTTTATATCTTTTCTACCCCTCCATGAAAAATCTCTTGGTTTTGGAAAACATGGAGGCTTTCAAAGATCCATGAAAAAGTCTCTTTTAGACTATAAAATATTAGAAATCCATTCTGGTCATACTATTTTTAATAAAAAGTTTTTAAATAATTCTTATGACCATAAGTAATAAAAGGAGTGCTCACGTGATCATGGCAACAGAGAATTCTGCCACAGACTGCAAGTAACATCACACACAGTTTAACAGGTGAATTAATTCATTGTTGGTGCACCAAAATATTAATAACAAGCTATCTATCCTGAAATCTCCTTATGGACATCTATGTTGGAATACTTATTATAGGATAGTCTCGTTCTCTGTACAACGGCAGTAAGACAGGCCCAAGCTGGCGAGGTCCTGCCCTGCTGCCCCGGAGACTCCCTGGGAACGTTTGCAGTTCCCAGGGAGTCTCCGGCCTCGGTGCACCCTGACCCTGTCTTAGACACTGCAACCCAGTGCAGTGAGGAACAGTGTTCCTATCTGCTGCTTGTTAGACATATGTGCATAGATAGAAAAAATTACGTATGCTACAGATAATTGGATGCCAAAGTTTTGGGAATTTGTGGAATAAAACAAAATTCAAATATTGTTAGTGAACCTGATAGTGAGCCCCAGTGTATAATAGGCCCAGTTTAAAAGTGTTATTCCTTGCAAAGGTATCACATTGACTTCTTCACTGACGTGAGTTTAACCTAGAGCTCTGTGGAATTTATTTTCATTGATAAAGTTCTCTTTCTTTGTATTCCTCCATTTTTTACTACCTTTTTTTGAGTCGTCCAAGAAAAATGCAGTCCTTGAATTCTCTTGATTTGTATTTCTGTATTAGATTGGTTTAATCAAGAGTAGCAACAATAAAGAAACATATTGTCCACGGATCTCATCTTAAAACTACTTTAGCAAAATCAGATGTGTGGAGTCAGATGTGCATCTACCCTCAATGACAATCCTCAGGTGTCCTATAAACCCCCGTATTGAGCAATGCAAGGAAAATTGTTGTTTTCCTGCTGTGCTTGCTTACTGATGGCTAATACCAAATGTAGTTAACACAAATGATAGCATCGTGAATAGAACACCTTTTACCTGCATTTAAAGCAGCAATAAAGTTTCATGCCAAGAGAAGATGAGAAGAACACGTAATAAAAGCCAAGATATTTGGGTTTTGTCACTAATCATAAACACTAGAGTAGATCAAAGATGGAAAGAAAAAACCCAGTTGCCCTAGGCATGGTTTTATTACTTTTTTTTTTCTTTACAGTCTGGTTCAGTGAATTGATTCTTCTGAATGGTTCAGTGAGTTGTGACTACTTTACAAATTCCCAGAAATAGCGGCTTATCATTTGGTTTTCAGAACAATATTGTAATTCCCTCCAAATAGGAAGTGAAGAAGTATGCTCACAACACTTTGTTATACATGTAACAAAGTCTTGAAATTTAGAGATTATTACATTCCAGTAGGTCATTAAACCTGTCCCCTTATCAGTGCATACTAATCCTCTAAAGCATATTTGCTAGTGCTCTATCTTGTCTTCCTATACAGGAGGCAAGGTAACAGATCTTTACATGAAATTATAGAAACTTTTTACAGTTTAATAAAACTGCTGGCAAGACTACACTACAAATTCATAGAGAACTGATTTAAGTTTTCACATTTATTCTGTGGCTAAGTTACATATCAAGAAATGTTAAATTCTCCAAATATTAAGGGTTATTTGGTTTGTAGACAAAAAATCCATGTGTGTATTAGATTATTTCATGGATGACATTATAGGATACCTGTTTTTAAACTCATATTGCCACACCAAGACTTGCCAGTGACTTAAATGTGGCCAGAATTTAATCTACGTAAATCCCATCCTCCATTACTAATACTAATTTGCATTGTACATAAAAGTTGATACAAAGGGGTGAACAAAGCATACTGGACTGTTTATTTTTAGGACCTAATATGTTGGTCATATCATAATAACTTTACTTCTTAATTTATTATAAGACATGATATGAATTGTCGTTTTTACTTATCAGGCCTTCATTCTTTAGTTTTTTCGTTTAGCAAAAGTTGTGTATTTTTAAATTTACCACATAGGTCAACCTCTTTTGTTCTTTCAGAAGTGATACAATTTAAAGCTCCTGAACATATATGAATGCAGTGTAGTGCACTACAGCATCTACTCTTTCAGAATCCGTCTTCTGAATGTTATATACAACAGGACATACATCTGAATAGGGAGCGGGTGAAAAAATTCTCAAGTTTGCCTGCTCAGAGTATGGCATACTCTTTGTGTCATAGCACTGAATTAAGATTATACCTCAGAATTTAGGGAGAAAAAAATTGATAAATTAACTTAGTATTTAATCTTTCTGAACTACAAAAAGTTTGGATTAGATTGACTTCTAGAAAGATTTAAGATTTTTTCCTGAGAATCAAGTACTTGAGTTGATGGGTACCACTAACCTAATTTTTCTGGATGATTTAGCCTGTTTCTTCTCATGACTTATTGTTAGTCTTTTGGAATCATTATGAACAATATACCACAAAATACAGAGTGCACTGTATCTCACCAGTTTATGAATTTTTATTGCTGCTATATTTTTCTATGACCTTGAAATGCATTAAATATTCTAGATAATGTAGTTATTTCATAGAACACTGTGAAGCACATTGAAGTTTCTCGTAAGTAGTAACTCCCAGTTCAGATTCTCTGATGGCGTTACAACTGAAATCCTGTTTAAACCTTGAAATTAACACTTGAATTAACAGTTGATTGTTGTTACTCATCTGCCCTAATAAGCTTTTGGCTACTCTTTCATGAAGCCTGGGAAAGCTTGTCAGCATACAGCCAAAACTTGAAAATGTTTGGTCACAATAATTACATCTTGCCCTGAAAGAGAATGAACAATCTTCCAGTAAAGAGTGCGGAAAATGTGTAATTACTGGGTGTTCTCTTCAAGATACTACTTTTCATGAGCCATTTATCGTAACTGTGAATAGGACTTAATTCTTAATTTGCACACACACTTACACTTGGAAGTTGTTTGGTTGTAGGAGATGTTGAACTCCACAGAATACAACCATATAAATTAAAGGTGCTGTTACTTCAGGTAAGTAAGCAGTTTAACATCTAGAAATTTTAACCTCGAGGAGGATGAAAGTAGCCTTAGTCAAGATGCATGAAAACTTCTACAGTGAGTGGAGAGATCTACATTCAGCTTTTATTTTAGCACCTCAAATTATTTTAATATGAACTGTTTTCAAAGCGCGTCAGGTATGTTTATGTGTTTGCAAACACCATAGTATCTTGTTATTGCGCCTTCAGAACTATGTAGAGAAAAAAAAAATAGCAGCTGTATTAGGTATAGAGCTATCACACAAAACCACAAGATAACACATTAATGTTTCAAAGTGAATATCCATTTCATCTTCCATTATTTTTAAATGATATCCAATTTGGTGTACAGTTGTGCTTCAATAATGCAAGTATGTATGTTATTACTGACACACACAGTTAGATATGTAGGGTGGGCTTTTAAAATTTTTAACCCTGTTCTAATTGAAGTTATCATTGACTTGAGTAATTACTGAATTCTAGGCTGCGTATTTCAGAAAATAGCCCTCCATGGTGAAATTTCTTGTACAGTGCAAGTGATGATGTCAACTTATACCCATAAAAACAGAGGCCTGAGCAACAAATCACTATAGATTCATAATAACCCTTGGTTTAAGAATATCAGGGTTCCCAGTCTCTCCAAAAAAATAAATACAAAAAATACTGCATTTTATAGTCTGAAAAGAACAGCAAAGCAGAGCAGGTATGTTTTGAAAAATGAAAAGGTACCATCAAGTAAACTGCAGCCATTTTTTTTGCATTTTTATTTATTCTTCTCAAAATCTGTCCTTCATTGGCATTTTCATCCTTTGAAGCACTTTTGTATGTAACCTTATGGCTTTTTAAACTCTTCTAACTATCTGCTGTATTCTGGTATGATATATTTTCCAGTCAGAGGCTAAATGTAGCAGCAGGCTAGCTTTCTAGTTTTATACTTTCTCCGTGCTCTTGTTCAAGTTTAGAAGTACACACACTTGATCAAGTGCATGTGAAAAGTAGTAACATGCAGAACTATGAGCTACATTACCTAGACTTATATAGATTCATAAATTAATTCATGATTTTTTAATAAGAGCCCACCTTCTTATGAATAACACTTTCAAGAAAGCTTCGTCAAAACAGTAGTTAGTGTGATGCCCCACAGCAGCAGTTGGCAGTTGAAGCTATGTGTGATCTGACTGCAGCCAGATTGTGATTTTTGTTCTAAAAGATGAAAAGGAACAAAACTCTTGGATATGTCAAGCTTGAGAGAATCTGTGGTATCTATCATTCCATAGAAAGAAAAATTGTCCTTTACCTCAGTAACCCCTGCTTTAAGTAGTTCCAGTACAGAACATTAACCCTCTCTTGCATGTCTAAAATGTCAAAAAACAAGGAAATGCATATAATAAGGAACATGAGGATTACTTATATTTACACAGAAACATATTTTTGAACTGCATTGTTTGAGGTAATAAATGAAGCAATTCAAGTGAGATTTTCACTTAAAACTTTCCTCTCAGTTATACTGGGATACAAATCACAAATCAATCCTTCTCTATGTTTTCATAGACTAGTCACTGATGTAATGAATTACTTTGAATCTTTCGTTTTCCAGTGCAAACAAATATTTAGTCTTTGCCTTTCATTCTGTATTTGAGCTGGAACAAGATATTCTTTCTTGAGATGTTATATTTGAGTAGTTTAATTTAAGAAATACAAATAGTGAAAATAATAAATTAATGTGGCAACTGATGTTCTTTAGCTTTCTGTTATTTCAATTTGATTTCCTTTTTTTTTTTAATTGTCATTTATTTTAAGTTGGGTACAGCACCAACATCCTGTTTCCAAAGGACTTTCAAAGGACTCTTTATGCTTTTGGATTGGTTAGTTCCATAAACTCACAGGAAATTAATCTGAAAAGCAAACAGAAGAGTAGTACTGAAAACACTAGAGGAGAAATTAGAATGTTCATTAATTATAAAATATATTTAAACCTGCCTCTGCTGCTGACCTGCTGGGTCTGGTGACTCAGACTCTAAGAGGCTTAGCTTCCTGTCATATTTTCCTTTTATTTTCCTTTGTCCATGCATTCAACGTAAAATAAGAGATGCTGTGTAATGCAAAGTCAGTACAATAAGAACTTCATGAACAATTCTTCTGGAGAATAAAAGAGAAGACAAAAATCTGCTCTGAAGTTTTTTCTCATTCTTAGAATATAATCTGACATCAGTTTGTTTGTGAAGCACCCTGACAATATACTATGAACCTTAACTGGGAGCCCATGACACAAGGAACTTTTTCAGTTTTTGTTGCCATCTCAGGTTTTCATATCTTATATGTTACTATCAGCAAGAGGTAAAAAAGTCTGCTGTGATCATGTTTCGTGAAGTGGTCTGGAACCACACAGCTATTTCACATGTATTAAAATTAGAAAAGTTAATCTAATTTCATTTTTAATCTGTTCCACTAAAATTAACAAGCAATTCATATATTTTTTTTAAATAAGTACTTTCTCTGTCACTACCCAAGCTGAAATCTATTTCTAGAACTATTTCTTCATAAATTATTAGACTTTCTAAAGAGGTAAGGCATGCGGCACATTCAGTTCATCTTTCATGGAGTTGTTGCGGCATCATAAGCCTAGTCTCCATAATCTGTAAGAAATCTATCCAGAAAGTCCTATGCCAGAGAAACAGCAGAGCACCACAAAACTGTATCTGTCCTGCTAGTTTGCCATGCCTTGTCATATCTGCATTCTCATTAACAGATGCTGGACAAATACGTATTTATCATTTGTTTTGAAGTTGGTAAAACAAATAAGTTGTAAATAAAAGCAAACATCAAGCAACCACAAGACCTACCACAGCACAAGACCTACCACAGATCAGAGTTTTATTTAAGACTAGTACAATATCTTACTCTTAACATTCCCTTTCTCAGAGAAATGTATTTCTTAATCTTTAATTTTCTGAGAAAGGATGTTTTGTTTTTGTAGAAACAGTGTGTGTATTCCACAACAGCAACTCCCAGAGTTACTGTCTGTGTCATGCATGTGTCATGCTGATAATTCAAGCTACAGAACAATGGGTTCTTAGAAGCATACACTACTATGCATATTTATATATATGTTCTACCCCATATATTGTTAATACCTGTCTAATTACAGCTGTGCAGTATGGTTTTGAATTTGGATCCTTTCAGGTTATAATGGTAAGTAGAAGGAAGCAATGCCAGTACCGTGATAGCACAGTTCTGTGCCTTGTAGTTTCATGGTGAACAATTGCACCCCGATTAAACATCTGCTGGAAAAACACAGGCATAGAAGAAGATTCAGATTTGAGACATTTTATTAGGATACCAAAGTTTGCCTCTGCTCTGTCAGAACAAAATTCTATTCTGACTTGTCCTAAATGTAATGATTACCCCCAAATACACAGATATGGCCATGGCATAAAATCAAAATAGCTCTTCACTGACTCGTATTTAAAAAATTTATTAATACTGATGGTCTATTGGGGGTTTGTTCCTGTTATGTTGGGACTAAGGAAAGGTGAGGTAGGAAGTGAAAAATATGAAAAGAAAAATTCATTTACTCCTTCACACTAAAGAACAAAGACTTTCTCAGGGTCTGACTCTTTTCAGAGCTGTCTCAGACTTCCCAGAAAGGTATATAAAAGAGACTATTCACATCTGGATGTGTGCAGCCATACTGATCAGTCTGGAACATGCTAGGTGTAGAAAAAGAATTACTCAGCAGAACTGATGGCAGCAAATGGAGACCATATCTGAAAAATGGAAAAGACAATAATTCTGTACTGTCAAAGCTCTTCTAACATATGCCAGATCTTTCTGAAAATGTCTTCATGGAATATGATGACGGACAAACTTATAGAAAAAAAAAAGTGATAACTATGCTATGAGAAGGCACTTGCACGAAAAGGTAAAAATCACTGGTCAGTCCAGTGATGTGTTTTAGCTGGAATCACCAGGGAAAGCAGTTCTTATGAACAGCAGCAAAAGGTAGACTTGGTAACAATGAAAGAGAGCAAACAGACATATAAAGACAATCAAGTTGTGATGACAAATTTAAATGCTGTTTCCTTTGTTTCTAAAAGTTCATAGACATTTCTGATAGGCGTAGTCCCTAGAATATTCTAAAGGAGGGTTAATAATCACTTTAAAGATTTGCTCCATTAGTAATAGATGCCAGCTTCTATTTCAGGGTGGTAACATCAATATTAACAACCCCTTCATAATTACTAGACAACACTGAATTTGCAACACACATCTTTCATGACTAAGAGACTTGAATAGTTGAAAGGAAACTTTGCATATTGATGATGTATTTTAATCAACCTTCCAGTCTGAAGATTCCTTTTTATTTATCACCTATGGTGAAAATGTAGGAAGGATGCAATGTAAGCGTTTTTTTAATAGAAAGAGAGGAAACAAAATCTGCAGTCTTTATTTCGGGAAATGTTGGCCTGGGGAAAAAATGTTCAGTTCATAGAAGATATATTTTGGTTTTTTATTAGTTTGGTAGGATGGCATAGAAAACAAGATCTGCCTATGAAACAGTCCATTAAACAGGAAGAATAATTTTCCTTATTAAAGGGATAATAGTGTAGACTTTTTCCAGGTCGTTCTACTAGATACCAGTATACTGACTCCTGCAGTCTTTGACCTTAACTGATTGCTCCACTGTTTATTTTCATAGCATGTTTGGCAAATGATCTGGGCAAAGAATATCTGTCTTTCATTCTAAACTCAGCTACTTTTCCCTCTTCCACCAGGACTAGCAGCAAGTAAGTACACTCTCCAGAATCTTAAATACATGATTTTTCCAACTATTTTTCTTGAGGCTTTAAATTTCCTGTTTCTCTATTTAGGAGCACACGGTTGAAAGAAATGAAAAAAAAAACCCCTCCACAAAAATTTCCAATAAAAAGCCGTTACTGTGTCAGATTCTGAAATAATCTCTTTTTTGTGATATATACACTGGTATTGTCAAAATAACAAGCTTCACAGCAATGGCCCTGCTTCAGTGTCATTATTTTTCTTGAACATTCAATGGGCACAGGTCATAGACATATGAACTTTCTCTTGTAGCTCAGGAATGGTCCACAAATGAAAGAAGAATCTCTTTTTTTCTGCTCTATAGCGAATTATTTTAGCTGCTTTTTCAGGTAAATTGAGTTTCTGCCTGCTACTGATGTGTACGTCCCCTCTTTTGTCTATTGGCACAACTCCTTTGTCATTCTGTAAGTTTCACCAGTCCTCTCATATCTGTAATTTTCACAGCTGAATACCTGCACCTTCCATTCTGTCTTCTGAATTAGATCATATGCTGTTCCCTAGGCTCACTCCCTACGTTGAGATAAGGGGGGACATTCATTGGCCCAGGCACTTCTACTCCAATATCCTCTTATTTCAGTACCATTGTTCACTCTTGTGCCTGGCCTGTGAGAGACGGGTGTCTGACATATCTGTGAACAGATGTATTCATTGGTATAGTGATCTAACGGAACTGTCAGGACCTGGGTGCACTGACAAGCAGTTGGCCTGCCCTGGGCCAGGACAAGAGAAACCTTATAACCAGAATGAGAACGTATGTAGCTTCTGCGGATGGCTTACTCAAATCATCAAACATTTTCATTTATATGTATCTTTCGGTATTCTACATAACAATCTCACTCTTGAAAAAATGCATAATCATTCAGGATTACATTTTCCTGATCCTCAAAGTCCTAGTGTTTTAACAGACACCTCTCTGCTTTACAGAGACAGGATCCTTAGACTAGCAAGTCTTCGCAGATTTTTTCTTGAAAGATAATGTAAAATCCAATAAAGCATGGGATTTTTTTGTCTGAAGAACTTGTCCTTCTTTCAGATTTTGATTTTCCCAATGGGATTTCCTAGCTGCTAAATGCTGATACATTAATAAATCTACCAATATGGCTCATGATGATGATTAATTAAAATTTAAAGAATCAATATTAAATCATCCTGTTTATTGTGCCTATTACAAACCATCTTGAATTTCAGCAACTTTTAGATCTGTCTTGAATCTCTAACTGTTCTGTGTTCTTAATATGAAACAGGCTGATATCCTTAGTCAACAATTTTGAGACAGGTGGTAGGGCTGAAATCCACAGATGATAGGTGCCAAACAAATAAATTCTTGTTTTAGGAAACTTTCTACTGGAAGACTAAACATATGTGCTTCCAAGAGGAACATTAAATGGCATTCTTTATGTCATACATGACAGAATGTTAGACTTGACATATAAAGTTCACAGTAACAAGTATTGTCATATGAGAGGAAGCATTTTTAAGGTTTCCCGGACTGAACCTTTAATACATTGAAGAAGAGAATTTTCTATAATATTGAACATCACAGAAGATACCAGTGAAGTGGACAAAACAGAAAAAGGTGAAGAGCAATATGAAATTCTGATAAAATTATCAATAAAGAAAAAGAGTATAGGTAGCAGTAGAGAAATATAACCTGTTAACACCGATGCTGATACAAATGAAACACTAATGCAAAAGAAATATTTTAATTAGTCTAAAATATCTACTTCCTATTATTTAGGATGGTAAAAACCATATTTATTTTCTACCTTTAAAATACATAAGTAGATGTGTGTAAACTGGAGCTGGGAATACACTAGAAGTTAAATGAGCACTGTAATATATTGAAAACACACTAGAAGTTTAATACTGTGAGTAGTTAGTTATAATTCACTTAATTTCACTTTTCTGTGTCTCAGTTAAGGCAAATTGGGAGATAATACTACAGAAACCATTCTGCATGAGAGATAGGCATGAAATGATGCTAGTTCTTGCAGTTAAAACAGATATCACAAAGTATTTAACAAAAAATAAGGCAGATATCTAATATGTGTCAGGCCTTCTTTGTGCATGCAACTTAATATAGGGGTTGAAGACCTTTCATAGAGTGCTTATCAGATTGTCTTTTATCTTTTCCAAATTAAAAGTATTGTGTCTGCCAGCAGAAACTCAGTCATATCTAAGAAATGCTGCCTGCCAAACAGACAAGTTGCTATGGGTAATCTGCTGTGGTAGTTTGTCTCTCTGAAAGGAAATGTACTTTAGTTTTCATCCCTTCCTAAGTTTGGCCCTTGATGCGAGTGAGAAGGGAGTCACTGACTCTGAATATTGTTTCAGGATTATTTGCCTTGCACCATCCTGTACAAGTCCTAGTGTGCCACTTAATGGCTAGCTGTGTGCAGTCTTTGCCAGGCTGTATTGTAGGAGGACTTTTAGTCCCTACAATTCTTGCATGAATATGCTAATTTTAGGTCCCATTGCCTAAATTACAAGCTCATACTAATTTGATTATGTATACCACTCTATTTTACAGATAAGAAGCCATTACTAATGGATATTTACTTTGCGTGGGCGCATTTGACATAGAATATGGACTGTAATTACTTACCTGTGTCTAACAATATTAGGTCTTAGAGTATAAGGAAGGAGGAAACTAGGTACTAAAAGAATTTACTAGGTAGAAGGTTCCTATAGTGAGTTATCACTCAAGCACGAAGTTCCACCAATGTGTGCTCCTGGTGATCTTAAAAGTGAACACATGTAAAAGTTAGGTCTTATGGTTGGAAAATACCTGTCGGCATTTTTAAAAAGTGTTAATTTCTGTATCTGCTCAGACTTTGTATCAGATTATTACTTTTTGATTCTTTACATTTTCTCAAATTTTGTCCAAAATATCTGTGACCCTGACTGCTCTGCTCACTATATCCTCTAGTAAGGATAAAAGCCTGAAACAACATGGGAGAAGAGTAAAACTAGTGTCTGGAAGGGCAATACAGAAGCAGAGGCAGAGACCTTCTATCAGAACAAAGGTATATTGAATAAGGCAACAGGAATTAATGAGAGAAAAAAAAAAAAATCTGAGGAGAAGTTGTCCAGTGCAACATTCCTGGCTGTTGAACGGATAACATTGTATGCCAAAAGATGTCCAATTTGTTTGCAAGAGGGTTATTCTGAGTGATTGGTGATTCTAGTTGTGTAGCCTTAGATAAGCAGGGAAGCTCAGTAGACTGCAGCAAGTTTGCCTACTCTCCAGTGGTCGTGAGAGGATCTTTGACAGATACAAAAAAATCAAAATCTGATAAACAAAACAAAACAAAAAATCCTTCATGTTTCTTTCTGAATAGTCACTGAAAAAGAATCTTCATGTAAGAGTTCACAAAATAAGTAACTATTTATCTTCTTTCATTTTCCCATAATCAATGGTATTTCTTAAGAACAGAATTCTTTTCCAAGCTGGGCTTAATTCTCCTAGAACGATTTGTGACAAATTTCAGATGTTCTTTATGCAAAAGAGTAGGAATAGTGGAACAAGGTTGCCCTTCAGCAGCAGTTGTATTCTTTAATTTTATTCCTTTTTTGAGAAGCCTTGATATCCTAGTTTCTAACTACTTCCCTTACACATTTTGCATGATTATTACGGACCCAATATTGTAGATAAGTTCTAGCACCTGATTCCAAAAACTTCAGCTGAACACCTGGCTGTCCAGGCTTCCATGTAGTGTGCATCCATGTGAGTAGTTATTTGTGTGTGTCTTACATCCATACACTTTGAGGAAAACTGAATAATCGAAAAAATAGTTTCAAAAATGCTTCTGCTGTTAGCTCTAAACATTCTTGACAGAATTACAGAAAGTCTTTCATAGAGTACTGCTGGGGCTTGTAGGGTAAATACATATTTTTCAGATAGATGAGTTTTTAATAAAAAAAACAAACCCTAAAATCAAGAAACATTACAAAAAACAAAAACATTTTACACTTTATAAACCAATGCCAAATTGCTGCAGCAATAATGACATCATAGGATCATAGAATCATTAGGGTTGGAAAAGACCTCTAAGATCATCAAGTCCAACCATCAACCCAACGCAACCATGCCTACTAAACGATGTCCCAAAGTGCTGTGTCTACACATTTTTTGAAGACCTCCAGGGATGGAGACTCCACCACTTCCCTGGGCAACCTGTTCCACTGTTTTACAACTCTTTCAGGAAAAAATTTTTACTAATATCCAATCTAAACCTCCCCTGATGCAACTTGAGGCCATTTCCTCTCATCCCATCACTAGTCACTTGGGAGAAGAGACCAATACCTGCCTCACTACAACCTCCTTTCAGGTAGTTGTAGACAGCAATAAGGTCTCCCCTCAGCCTCCTCTTCTCCAGACTAAACAATGCCAGTTTCCTCAGCCGCTCCTCATAAGATGTGTTCTCTAGACCCTTCACCAGCTTCGTTGACCTTCTCTGGACACAATCAAGCACCTCAATGTCTTTCTTGTAGTGAGGGGCTCAAAACTGAATACGGTATTTGAGGTGCAGCCTCGCCAGTGCCAAGTACAGGGGGATGATCACCTCTCTACTCCTGCTGGCCACACTCTTCCTGATACAAGCCAGGATGTTTTTGGCCTTCTTGGCCACCTAGGCACACTGCTGGCTCTTGTTCAGCTGGTTGTCAACCAGCACCTCCAAATCCTTTTCTGCCAGGCAGCTTTCCAGCCACTCTTCCCCAAGCCTGTAGTGTTGCAGAAGCAGCAGAGACAAGAGCAGTTTAAAATTCAGGTAACTAAGCCATTTAGATTAATGGATCTTATAATAATGGTATTCAATTCTACTTATATTACTCAGGCACATTTAACCACCTGTCTTGAGTTTTTCTTTTGTTGGCCAATGATTTCAAAAAGTTGGAACAAGTCTCTTGAGATAGCCTTGCATTGATTATGGTATGCCATTTAGAGAGACTGATATAAACTATTTAAGATAAGCAGTAGTTTTTGAATTCATATAATTTCCAGGTCCTGTCATAAAAGTTACTCCATTTTTTATCCCTCTCGTACTTAATTCTACTTGAACTCAGTACAATTCCCAATAGTGAGTAAAAAAAAACCCACTGTAGTCATCATCTTGATTTTTGCTGATAGTTTAATGGTACCCTTCTTCTCGTGAACTGTAATTGAACGTAAATGCACTGTGCAAAAAGTTATATCACCTAATGTTTATTATCCTTATATTTTCCATTTTGTTCTATTAGTCCCTTTTGCGTCTTGTTTCAAATTAAATTGTGAGGAAAGGTATCTACCTTCTTGTATATCATTCCAAGCCTAGCAAAATAAGATCATGTTATTTCTGGCATATAGGTATAATCAGAGTGCAGTACTAAGGTAAATGGTTGAAAAAACAAAGGAAAGGAAAAGTTCTCAGTGAAATAAGTGGGTTTTAATTGCCACTCTCACTTCATCGTTACCCATAGTATCAACATCCATAATATTCTGGATAAAGGATTTTCATGCACAAATTTCCAGGAGAAAGCAAAGATACTCTTACACTACATTCCAGACAAAGTATATTCATTGGTAATGTATTTTATTTTTTCTAAACAATGGGGTTGATAATATAAGAAAGTGGAACGACAGATGTGAAAAGTGATTGCCCTTGTAAGAGGCAGTCAGTTGAGATGAATGCTTGAATTCACTCAAGTACATCATAATGTTATGTAAGCGTTGTAATTTGTATTGACAGTATCTGTTACTTGTCGTGGCTCAGAGGGTGTCAAACTAGATAGAAGTTTGAAAATGCAAATATTACAACTTCCATTCAAAGCTAAATTATCACATTATACCTGAAAAAATGAATAAATCTGAGGTTTACTCTTCCTCCTCCACCCACACAGCACATACATTAACACAAAGGACATTAATTGATATATTTAGACTCTCCATATTTGAAGAAAATACCACATACGCAGCTGACAAGCTGCTGAACTCTAGGGCAAGCTGACAGTCTTGTACCTTGGTCTTGATATGTAGATGACTAGCAGGGCCATCTTCACCTATTAGAGTCCTTTCAAAAATGCTGTTCCTTAGCCAAAAAACCTCCAAACAACCAACAAAACAAACCCACAAAAAAACCCTCCAAACAAAAGAGAATTAGAAATGGCCTGGCTTTCGTATCTTAGTCAAGTGAGACTGAAAACCATCACATTCTCCTCAATGTGCATATGAATTTACATAGTAGATTAATAGACAACATGAACAACGCTCTGAGATTTGTAAATTGTCTACTTTTACTTTACATTTGATTTTTTTTTTATCAGTGTCTTTTCAATTAAAAACAATCTTATTTCTTTTCTCTTTTCATTTTAAGGACAAAAATTGCTCCCTCTACAGAGACTTAATCTTTTCTCAGGAAACAGTAAATGTATAAGAAAAGCCATATCTGTCTTCTGAGTTACTAAGATGTTTATCAGGGGATTGATGTATTTATGATGAAAGTAGATTTTTGGTTTCTGACAAACCAATAGAAGCTCTTATTACCAAAATTATCTACAACTTATTTATTTCTACATATAGTTATGCTTTCATTTTTGATAAACTAGAGAAGAGTTTAGTAGATATCTTTTCAGCTAAGTGGTATAAGTTGGATCCCAGTGCTACTGCATTGCTCTTTCCCATCATTCCAGATACTGAAGGCTTTTGAGGAGACACGTGGTCCACTAGAAGACCATGAGGCACTCAGGTCATTATAATTCTTGGAAAAAAGGTTTTTTTCGACCATGACTTGTTTGTTCTCTGATCTCACAATGCTTGCATGTATGGTAGAGTGAACACTTTGAAGTAGGTGGGACATTTTAGCCATGGTGATTAGCTAGCTTGTGTCATTAAGATTACTGCAACTTCAGTTCTTTCTATTCAGCCTTCTCTCTGATGGAACAATATTCTTTGCCTTTAGGCACACGATTTTGTCTGTCTTTCTAAACTCCCTTCAGTGTGTCTTTCAGGTTATCAGAATTTAAAAGGAGGTGTATTCACACTTTAATTTTTCATTTATTGAATTTCACAGATTTCTTTTTTTGTCCTTTTGATCCTGCTTCTTCCAATTGCAATATTGGTGACATATGGTGTTTGCTATATTTCATACCATACTCCAATGTGAGTCATGTAACTAATTTATCTGACAAAGCTGATGACATCATATTTGATCTGAGGTAGATCCAGAACATGGTTCAGGAACCAGAGTTTCAGCTGACATCAACAGTTGCTCTTAATATAGATAATAGAATTTGGCTCCTCATACATATTAAAATTAAATTTGTAAGATTTGTATGATTGTTTCATCCAGAGAAGGTATATATTTGCTTGTTAACTCTGCAACTCCTTAAAGGTCTTTCTTTGACTTAGCTTTTATTTGATTCATTGCTCAGAAAAATATAAGACAGCTGCATGCAGTGAAAATGAAGTAAAAACAAAAAAAAAGTAACAAAATTATAAAACTAAGTTTTCAGACTTGGAAAATTTAAGTTTAATTGGTTGTCACTGTTTAAAAAGAGAACTGTGGCCCATTTCAAAAAACGGTTTTCCCTTCTGTGTTTTAATCAGGCCTCTGTGCTTCAGAGTAACCGTTGTAGTCCAGTCTTAAAATCTGCGTCAGCAATTGACAAGTATTTATTGCATTTACATTCTAAAGTGTGTCAAAACACACAATATTCTAGTTCAATGGATAAACTTAAAATACATTGTTGATTTTTTACCATAATGAGATGGTCCTTCAGATGTATAGTGAAAGCAATAGGCTTTTTTGTTTGACATGATTTCCATGTTGGATGGATGTTTAACATGTTTTAACAGGCCTGTTTCTTTTTTGTTATAATATCAGAAAGGAAATATTAGGTGTTTCAATATGGTAAAAAATTCATTTGGAAATTATGTTTTGTAGAAGTAGTTAGATACCAGCAAAGAACTGAGGGGAATAAAAAAAAGAAGGTCAAAGCTTTGAACATGAAGTCTGTTACTCGCAGTGTTATGTTACTAGAACATATTAACAGCCAATTTAAAATTTTTATTTTGTGTTTAAAATTGATAAGATCAGTTTCTCTTCTGATTTTCTCACTCATTTGACACAAAATGTTTATTTAAAGAGATGCACCTGATACCTCGTAAATACTTCCCTTATATATGATTATCTAAGAAATAAGGATTGTATGTCACTGTCACCAGTCAGATCTTTGCCTTGCTAAGTAAGTTTAATAGTATCCAAAACTCCCTTAAGAGGACGAACTCAGTATCACCAGATTCTTAATAAGGGTTTTCTGAAACAGGCAAGAATGGAGCATGTTAGGAGCTGAAAATAACTACCAAAGCCAGAATGCTCTGCATCCCTGTAATTTCCTTTGAAAGAAAGTTACAAATTGGAACGATTCTTAATACTTGCTAAACAGCCCATTTCCCTGTGTAGTGACAGAACAGAATCAAAAAAACAGTCCTAAAGGTTTTACTCTAGTCATACTTGATGGCATTTCTGACTGACCTTCCACTGATTCATGGGAGATTCGTGAGCTTTCATTCTATAATTGACAATGAAGCATAGAGTATTCCATGTTGGCATTAACACTAAAAAATGCACTAATAAATTGGTATAGATATTTATCAAAAGGCTGGTCAACATGTATCACAGACACGCTTCTGTGGCAAAGCGGATCTCAGTATTAAAAATCCCAACAGTGATACATTCAAAGCATTCCAGAAAAAAAGAGTGGAAAAATTATATCACATTACTGAAACATTTATATTCATCTCCTTTTCTGGTCTATGATGATTTGATAATTCCTCAGGTGCACAGTGAAAGTGGTGGGTTTTTGTTTCCTTAGCAACCACCACATCTCCATTTTTATAAATTAAAGAGCATATGCAGACCTTGTTGCTATTTTACTTATTGTCGTTTTCTTCTGGGGTTATACAGAATTCAAAGTGGTCAAGGAAATAGAGGAAGGGAGTACTGGGAAGGAAAGAGAGGGATGGTTAATCCCAGGATCTAAACATGTTTTCAGTAATGACACTGCCCCTGTGAGAGGAAAAAGGAAGGAAGCCCTTTCAAGATACAGAACACAGCTGAAACTATTTAAACTCAGGACAAAAATGAAAGACAGTAGAAGCTGAACTTGTGGAATGAAAAGCCATGCTTTAGTATCCCTCAGATTTCCTAACGAAGGAATTGATCATCTGTATGGTAAGTGTCATGAAATACATGGGATGTGGAACCTTCTTCTTTGGAGTCTATTTTAAGAAACACATCAATTCTACTGTAGTAAAAATACAGCTTTCTAGTCCTAGATCACTCAGTAGGCATGTTACTGCCTTTCATGATGCCAAAAAGGATACAAAAGTGGTATCATTATCATGACTGAATGAACACAAGTCACTCCTGGAATGAGTTGTATTAATTGGATACACCAAGATTCAAGCTTTGGGATCTTCCTTCTCTTCTGGGGGATTCCAGAGTTGGAAAAAAAAAAAAAAAACAGAAATTGTCACAACAGACAGTAGACAATTCCAGTGAACAGGACTGGATCAAATAGAATTTTCTTGAAGGTTAAGCAACAATATGATGAGAAAGTTGAACTACCAGCTTACTTGGGAATTCAAGAGCACCTTGGGATCTGAAAACTTTCACCCATAAAGTTTATCCCTTCAGACTAAAGGACAAGTATAGTTCAGTACTCCAACCATAAACTAGGGATATGTTTGCTCTCTTAAATCACTTCTGTCACATTACAATTGCTTTTGACTAACTGCTGCCCTCCAAATTTCAGCCTCTGCTATGATAGTGGGAAAGAAAAAACTGCTGAAGAAAAGATCACCTACCCTGAAAAGAAATGCAGCCTGATTGCTATATTCATGCCAACAGCTGACTTCAAATGAGCTCAAAAATATTTGGTTCAAATTGCTCTGAACTTCATTAACGGCAGAACAGCAGATGTAGACTCACTGGACGAGTGCAGTGGATTCTGTCATGCATCAGATATGACCAGATGACTTGTCAGACACTTTCAGATTATAAACTTCTTGTTTACATAAGAAAAAATGTCATCTTATTTTTTGTGTTCATATGAATTTTCAGTGCTGCATATCAGAAAAATAATTGATTGGCTTGCAAATCTGCAGATTTAGAAATCAGATTTCCTAAGAATCACTGAATGTGAATAAATTAGTAAAAATCATACCTATAGCATTCCGCTATTATGATAAAAGTGCTTAGACTCTCCAGGTATTATAAATGCATATACATTACAAAAATGTAAATCGGACAAGAATAAGTATTTTTTTTTCTTAATTTTGGTCTATGATTAAATTGTCACAAAACATCAAGAACAAACTGACTGTAATCCTAGCACTCCAGTTTAGAAAGTGTGTTAACTGTATTCTAGAAAACAGGCCCTGTTTTTTATCTTGGAGGGGTGGAAATGTTAACAGCTTTGGGCACTTCCTAGGCAATTCTGTGTAAAGAATGGTAATTAAGAAAATTTATACTCTATCAGGATCTACTAGGAATAGAGTCACTTAAATCATCATTACAAAAATGCATCAGTAATGCCTGTGTAATCCTAATGCAATATAATGGCATTCAATACCATGTCATTTTTTCAATTTCTTGAATCATTCCCTTCTGCACACCTTGCTTTTTTAGCTTCACGTATGACATCTGCCTTCTGGGATGATTTCTTTTTCTCAAAATTACTCAAGATTTTATAACACTTTAGCTACTCTTCCTTTGCATAAATTTATTTTTAGGTTATGTACAATTTTAAAAATGTGAGATTAAAATAGAGACTAGGTATGACCCAACACTTCTGGAGTTTTTACATGAACAAAACTCCTGTTAGGACTGTAAAATAAAATGTATATACTTTAAAGAGGTTTCTCTGAGTAGGCAAGAGTAGCATGAAAATTTCCTGCTGCAGGTGACGCAGGCTATTTGTCACAGCCAATACCTATATGATAGCTTACACCTAACATCTAGATATTTGCAGAAGTTTTCCAGAACATTGCCAAGTGGTACTTGGAGTGATACCTATAGGTTGTGATTTTAGACACTTTGCACAATTTTGGACTCAATGACAAAGAATGAGTCTCACTTACTGCGATATTTTCCTCTGACACCATTTTTACACTCCAGATCTAAGGTTATAGTAATCTTTAAAGGTTGAAAGGAAGAGAAATGAGATGTAGGGTAGTTGTGTAACCTCCACATTAGAACTTGCAAACACACCAAATTAGAGGAGAGCACACTTTTTTCTCTTACATCTCTACAAATACACTTCTAATGCCCAAAGTTGTTTCCGCATGCTACCTGGGCAGTTTTCTACCTCTTTCTGCTTCAAGATATTGATACTCCAAATAAAACTGACTTGGCTTGGTAAGATTCACTTTGCTGTATATTTAGGGAAACAGACAAGCTACGTGTACAGTAAAGTGAAAATTGGCAGACAGTCAATCTCCCTGAGGCCTACTGCTGTGCTGCAGTCACAGTGCATTGTTCTCTGCTGGGAAAACTCCTGCAAGTATCAGAAGAGATAAGAGCAAAGAAAGAAAAAACATCAGCAAGATCTTGAAAGGAAGAGCTTTTAAGCAAATAGAATAAGAATCAACATTGTGTTACTGGCACCGAAAGAGCTATATAAATAAAATGCTGTATCAATAGAGAAATTCTAATATGTCATTAAGCTTCTAAATATGTTCAATATCAAGAATCTTTTATTCAGCAAGTCTGGGAAGTTTGGCCTAAATCTGCTGCATTGGATGCTGCTGCAATTTATCTGCTAGTTTCAGAAGATGATTGAGGTTAATGCCGAGTACTTTTGAAAAATTCAGTTTAGGTATTTCAGAAGCCTGAATAGAATGGGATGCATACACAGCTAATGTAAGTAACCTGATTAACCTGTCAACAAGGAGGTAAAAAAGTGAACAAGGGAAAAAAACACTACTCTGAAAGCAGTTCAGAGTTTTGTGTTAAGAAAGGAAAATGCAATCAGATCTCAGAAAAAAATTGTTAAAGAAAAAGTGGAAATGTAAACTAACATGTCCTATTAGTGATAGAATTCTACAGATAATTACATTTATTTCATGAATTTACTTTGCTTGTCATTTTGATCTCCCTGCTCCCATCTCTACAATACATATCTGGGCAACTTCTGTTACAGCTATCTTCTGGATTTATATAGGCTTTGGAAAAATAATATACCGAAAACTGCAAAGCATCCAAGGGTGAGACAGAGGGAAGGCTGCTTAATTTACTATTTGATAGCTTAAATTAAGAAACTATGAAAGAAAGCCCTTATACAATTTCACACTTAGTTGTCATTTTCAGGCCTTTATCTAACTCTTTAGAAAGGATAAAAATTAATCTAATTTAATTCTGAAATAAGACCTCCATTTGAAATAGAAAGTGCTTCAATAAAACAATGTAGGAAAATTTCAAACCTTCTTTCCTCGGGTTTTCAGAGAAGGAATGAATTAAATAACTGGAAACACTATTGGTCAAAATTAACTAATCAAAATTATTATTTATTAGCATTCTACTTCACACACAAAAAATGTAGACAAAGAAAGTATGGGATTTTTCACTTTAAAGATTAAACCAAACAAACCAGAACAACTAAATTCAAGCCTTGACTCCTTGATTTTTCTGCCACCTTATATACAGTATAATGAAATAAAAAATTCTCTCTGCCAAGAGAACAGAAATGCAATTTCACCAAGTTTGTTGAATTTTATTTTACTGGTTTTAATTTAAAAAGTTAATTTAAAGCTTTGATGCTTAAATTGAGCATTAAGAAGAATTACAATCACTAAATCATGAAAAGGGAAAAGGCACAACCATATTATTTATCATATTCTTTTTTCTGCTTTATAATCTGAAATGTAATATCCATGTGAGTTTCCCTCAGTAGTTTGTACATACACATATATTAAGCCAGTTTATTCCTAGCCAAAGAACTTACAGTTATTTGAAACAGAATCTATCTGGTTTTCAAAATGCTGTCATCAAAAGTGCAAGCTAAAATTTTTAAACATATTTTTTTGCCCACTGTGACTGTAAAGGATCAGGACCAATAAAATACTGTAAAGCTCTGTGACAGGAGGTAAGATCTCAGAAAGCAGATTCTAGAAAAGCAGTGCATTTGACTCCTGGTATAACTTTTTTCCCCTTATTATTAACCTAATTTAAATACCTGTCCTGATTTCAGCTGAGATAGAGTTAATATTCTTCCCAGTAGCTGCTGTGTTTTGGATTTAGTACAAGAATGTTGATAACACTGAAGTTTTCAGTTGTTGCTATGAAATCAAGGACTTTTTCCAATTTCTCATATTCAGCCAGTGAGCAGATGTGCAGGAGCTGGGAGGGAGCACAGCCAGACAGATAGCCAAGCTGGCCAACAGAAATATTCCATACCATAGACATCATGCTCAGTTTAGGAATGAGGGTTGGCTGCGGAGATAGGAAGCTATCTTGCTCTCTCATTTACATGAGTGTGAATCCTTTCTGGTCTGGGAGTTCAAACTTCTCTGGGAGTTTGGGTTTATTTCAGGAGTATTGAGAAATTCGCAAAAATTCACAAGTTTGGCATTCTGCGATCATTGTTCAGGGACTGACTGTTGATCAGTTGTTGGGTGGTGAGAAAAACTATATTGTATGTAGTTTGTTTTCCATATTCATTATTATCATTGTCCTTAACATTATTAGTAGTCGTGTTACTAGTAGTTGCACTATTTCCTTTGTTGCCTTATTAAACTGTCTTTATCTCAACCCATGAGTTTCTTCTTCCCATCCTGCTAGGGGGGAAGGGGAGGGGTTAGCAAGCAGCTGTCCAGTGCTTAGTTGCCAGCTGCTGGGTTAAACTACAATAAGACCTCATACATTGCACTAATAATCAGATGTTTCTTAATAATGTTATGGACGACATTTCCATTTCCCCCCATACAAAGAGAAGTAACTGACACAGAAAGCATGGTCTGCATATATCAGCTTTCACTTTGTTGTTGTGAACGTGGCTAACAAAGGAATAAGGATAAGAAATACAGAAGAAAAACAGAAAAAGAGAGTTTTGATAAAGATACCATATGTGCTAAAATCCTCCTTACTTTTCAGAGTGAAACTAATTCTAGTTTAAGTTTGGCGGTTTTTTCTTCACAGAAGTCAGTCTTTCCTGGATGTTGTAATTTATTATGTTGGACTATAGTGGGTTGAAAATTCCACTACAAGATAAGAAATAATCTTAATGATGGAACACAAAATATGTGATTAAACAGGATTTCTGATTAAAACATCTACAAATAAACAAAAAGACCTACCACAGACAACAATAGTACTGTAAAATTTCAATATTCAACATCATTTGGACACGCTTTAGCAATTCACTCTTTTCTCTTAAACTCAGTTAGACATGTGGGTCTTTATTTTACACTGTCACAGCTTCTCTGAAGATTTGCCCTATTAAAATTAGGATTTTTGGAAGGCTTTCAACTTTTCTGGAAATCATAATACACAAATCACAAGCAAAGTACTTCATTCAACAGACCTTCATTCTGCATGTTGTACTTCTGCCGTCTAGACTCAAATTGAAGCTGGAGTTTCCACAGGCAAATCACATTGTATTTAACATGATTGCTCCTTTGAGCTGCGATAGCATTTCCGTAGCTTTTAAAATCATTACAAGAAAAAAAAGATTTCAAATTCTTGGTACTACTTGACAAATTTTTCTTGTCAACAATCCTTATCTTGAAGTTCACATATTGTGGGTTTTTTCTCAATAAGAAACTTGGTTTTTACTTGATGCTCCTATGTATTTATTTTCTTCTCAAGTATCTTGCTTGTAGAAATACAAGCTTCATTAAATGCTGCAATGGTGAGGACAAGAGTGGCTAGAAATTGTGAAATAGTTGGTTCAGGGACACTCACAGCTCCCTTGCTTCTCAAAAGTTTCTAAATGAAGAAAAACCATGCCCTTGAGACTGCTCAGTGGTTTGAAATTATTGAATGCGCCCTTTTTTGGTTCAGTATGTCTGTGGGCATGTTAGTATACTTTGATATAGTAATGTGCATTGAATTAATACATCTTTAAAACTATGACTGAATTAAAAAATGAAAATCAACTGAAAAAAACTGTTTTCTGAAATAGAGTTCTTTAGATTCATTAGAAGTTAACACAAAACAAAAATATTCAAAAAGGTCTAAAGAACTACACTTTCCAAATGTGACACCATCTAATCATCATTCAGTGCATTTCCTTATTAAATATTGTCTTTAAATGTATGATATCTTACTGATTAGATTTGGTTTTTAAAGAGATGTTCTTGCTGATTATCTTGAGCTCTGAGCAAAGAGGCTTTCATTAAAAATATTATAAGATACTTAAATCCCAATAACTAAGACAAACATAGATAACTAAGACAAATATACTTTTTTCAAATTAAGCTAAACAAATAGTTAAATCAAAATGGAAAGCTTACATTCTCTAATAAGTTTTAAGTCTTTCAGAGATTGTATAAACGTATTTGTATATTCTACAGGTAAATGCACTTTCGTTTTGTCCTTGGCTGACAAAAAACAGAAATATTCTGGATGAATTTTATTTTCATTTCAGCCTGAACACTGTAAAAGAATAAGCAAGCAAAACCTGCAAGTAGTGTGCATTAGCCCAAAAGACCTAGTGAACATATATCCATTCTTGTTAGAACAACTGGGTTATAAATAGCAGAAAAATAACTAAGGGTTTGCTGTTTCAGCATAGCTCTCCATTTTCAAAAGGTTTTCCTTTTTCTTACAGTGTTGGAGTGGGGGATGGATCAGCAGTAACGATGTTGACTCAATATGAGCATAAATCGTCCTCCTTTATTAATCAGCAAAACAAGGTTTATATACCAAAACAACTACAGCCTCTGATTGGCTAGTTACCCTTAACCATATATGGGCACAACTGCTGCGATTGGTGCAGAGCGTCATCTCGACGCGGAAGCGACGATAGGGCAGGAAGCGGCGAGGAGGCAGGGAGCGGCAGTGCGGCAATCCCCCTGCGCCAGCGCCCCG
>Ga0065711_1006221_pt1 | contig 32091 bp, 18 predicted proteins | sample Hoacrofraction12_FD_59098 | JGI IMG/M metagenome (GOLD analysis project Ga0065711, IMG submission 59098) | Hoatzin crop microbial communities from Cojedes, Venezuela - Epithelial fraction 12 v2 (version 2) | ecosystem: Host-associated > Birds > Digestive system > Esophagus > Crop | place... | reverse complement strand
TTACAATGAGGGTTGTGAAACACTGGAACGGGTTGCCCAGAGAGGTGGTGGAGGCCCCATCCCTGGAAACATTCAAGACCAGGTTGGACAGGGCTCTGAGCAACCTGATCTAGTTAATGGTGTCCCTGCTCGCTGCGGGGGGGTTGGACTAGATGACCTCTAGGGGTCCCTTCCGACCCAAAACTTTCTATGATTTCTATGATCTTTCCCTGGCAGCCCTGCGGATTTCTCTGTCGAGAGACTGGATCATGGATCCAGAAAATAAAATTTTGAGGGGGAAGCAACTGCAGGGGACAAAGCAAACTCAACTTTTCCAGCTATCTTTTTTGAGCTATTCAGTGTCTATCCAACGCATTGGCAATGCAGAGATATCACCCCATTTGGGTTTCTGTCTCCTGCGTGCCCGGATGGTGTCCTACTGGAAAGCGATTATCAAGAGACACATTTACTGTGTGGCGAATCAGAATCTGTTATTATCACCACCCCATTAATTTCCACACACATCTGCTGGAGTACTTGTTTCTGCTTGTGTCTCACATTTATCTTCATCTAATCCACTTTTTACTGCCCTTGTCTTAGTGCCAGCAACTATCATGAGGCGGTGTAAACACTTGTTAGTTAACTGTTTGCGATCACCAGCTCGTGAAACTCCACATTGCGCTCGTCATTGTTGGAGTTCAGTGAGTTGGAGTTCTGCGCTATCACGATTATTGAACTACATCTCTGGAGATACGCAGAACCCCCCTGGACGAGGTCCTGTGCAGCGTGCTGTAGGTGAGCCTGCCTTGGCAGGGGGTTGGACTAGGTGATCCCCAGAGGTCCCTTCCAAGCCCTACCATTCTGTGATTCTGTGATTATGAAACAAGTCACAAGCAAGCACACCAAGCCTGTCCCAGACCCCAGGGGCAGGAGGGGAGAGGAAGTTTGGGATTTTCAAAGAGGTCCAGGAATGAAGGAACCCGGTTCCTCCTGGATGTCAGTGGGGCTGGGCTGTGCTCAGCCTGTGACATCTTCTTCTAGAGACCTCTGCCTAAATGCTTTGAGAAGTGAATAAGTCAAGAGGTTTTGCACGTCCTGNGCGTTCTTCAGGTCCAACNCCAGGCTAAACGTGCCCTGGCAGCCCCCACCANGCTGGCTGCTGCCGCCCTTCCGATGCAGCNGGAAGGTGGAGTGCTGCTGACTGGTACGAAANCTCAGCCTCGGCAGCCTTTCAGCTCCGGTCTTTTGGCCACTGCCTGAACAAGACACGTCCCCAGTGAAGGGGAAGTGCTGCTGGAAAGACAACACATCCCACTCTCAGATGCGCTGGCTTCCTACCTGCGCCTACTGCATACAGGACACTCCAGGTTAAAATGTTTTCTGCTGAATCAAAAAGAACTTCCTCCATGCTACTTGACAGCCTCTTTTCCTCTGTCAAATGTAATTAGCTTCCCCTAATTAAAGGGCTGAAGCCAGACTCAGCAAGAAGCTGGAGGAGGTCAGTCCTCAACCAACAGCTTTTCATTTCTGCTGAGCGCTTGGGCTGCTGAAGCCCGGGAAGCCCAGGCCGACCTGCTCCAGGGCACCGCATGGCGTTGGCCGTCTCCTGCGTGGAGACCTGAGCAGATCCTGAGCCCCAGCAGCCGAGGCGGTGGGGCTGCTGCCAGGCAGGGTGTGCAGTGGGGTGGCCTGTGGGACACAGTGCTGGCAGGTGGTCTGTGCTCGGCGTAGCGGATACCAGCAGATCTTACCCAAAGGCTTCTTTTGGTCTAATTCCGTATCTGGTAATGGGCTAATTAAAATGTAAAAGAGGTCTCGATACCATCTCCCAGCATCAAATGATTGCCTTGGTGTGCTGTGATCTGTGCGGTTTGGATTTATTGTGCCCAGCTGGAGTTACATTTCTTCTTTCTGCCTTTGTCTGAAATACGTACCTAGCAGTCATACATTGACAGGACAAAAACATCCCCCCAGAGCCCCTCAGGCAACTGCGCCAAGCCTGGATGCAGGGAGGTTCACTGCAGCCATGGCCTTTGCAGCACACGGTAGCGCTGCCCAGCCGCAGAGCCCTCCCCAGCCCCTCCATGGACCAAGGTGACAACAACCTGGGGAACCACCACCTTTTCATCCGCACAGCCACCTGCAGCCGTGCAGCTCATATGCGTGCCTCTGTGCCAGAATCATCTCTGCACCTGCTCCCCTGTAGCTTGCTCCCCCTTGCCTACTCGCCCCTCCGTGACTTAGTATGGATCATGTGCAGTTGAGTTTAAGAGAGCAGCATTTTGTAAAGGGCATGTGTTATCGTAAACCGACAGAGCTGCCAAGTGTAGTTGTGAATGGAGCCCACCTCCTCCCCTTTTCAGGCACTCCTCTGACATCCCATTAACTTTAGCAGTAGGAAATTACATCTTATGTCAAGGTTGAATTCATCTGATTTCAATTTCTACCCACCGGATCTTGTTATCCTCTTGTCCCCCACCATTTTCTTATCAGATAGGTTTTTTTCTGTGTGTAAGAACATAAGTCACCGGTCAGCTTCCTCCTCGATAAGCAAGCCAGCCTGTCTGCCTGGAGTCACACCTGGGAAGGCTTGATCTCCAGGCTGAGGGTCACCCTGACCGTCCTCCTGTGGACTCTCCCCGGTATTTCCTCATCCTCCAGGCAGCGTGGACCCTGTAACTGGGGGGTCCAGAAGTGGTCTTGCCTGTGCTGAGTAGAGGCACGGCAATATGCCTTCTTCTGTTGGCTGCCCCTCTTCTTGTGCAGCATTACTGCCCTGGGAAGTCCTGTCGAGGAGGTTATTCATAACCACTCTCACAGCCTTCCTGAGACAGACTCTCCTGTCTTACAGGTACTCCTTATATTTTCCAAGCTGCAATTTGCCTCTATTTTAGAAATATTTAAATCATGGTTTAGATGGTGATTATTAAACAGACATTATCCTTTCTCAATAATCTGTCATCATCACTGTAGCTTCGTCTACTAACTTTCCCACAGTGCATTTTATTTCACAGCACACGTCGATCATAACATGTAATGATTTAAATATTAGATGAAATGTTGCTGGTTAAAATTCTTGAGTATTTTTTTTTCCACAGGTCTTCTTGAATATAGTTAAATATGGGTCTCTTTCTCTTCACATATGTTTCTAGTGGTGGCTTGGACTATCATGATGGCTGTCATAATGATGCTTCAGGCTCTTGCAGTGTAGAAGACAAGAAGACTGTTGATCTCCATGCCAAAGGTAAATCCCAGCAGCTTATTTAGAAGCAATTTAGCTTCTAAAGTTAAAGTTTAATTACGAAGTACCTGAGCATTTACCAGGTTAATTAGACAGGATCAGCAAAATCTCATTCAGATGTAGTGGTTTCCTTCTTTCCATTTAGATATGGATCTGTTTTGTCTTCAATGGAGTCTGCTGTGAACCTTCATATCCAAGGCAGCAAAAATGCCTGCAGCCTTTTTTCTCTTCTCACTTGCTTTTTTTTTTTCCTTTCCAATTTTTGTCAGTGTTGATTACACACTCTGCTTCACTCCAAATGCGTAGTTCTATCTGAAACTCATCAAAGCTGATGAAAGTCCTTCCACTGGTCTCAGAAGGCCCTACCTGAGGCTCATAATCTACACATTACCTCGGCTGTAAGCATCTGAGGTATGTAAAGAATATAATCTCTTTCTATCATGTCTTCTTTTTGTTCCTTTTTTTTAAACATGCCATACAAGCTGTTAATGGAGCAAATGACATGGAAACATAATCTGTATTCCTGCAGGTTTTGTGGCTTGCTTGCTGCTTATTCCTTATCACCCGAAGCGATAAAGCTGTGTTGGCGATACCATAATTGAGTTTAGTGGAAGCGATTTATCAGGTTGCTAACAGAGAATGAAAACTTGGGGAGGTGGGGGGGGAACAAGCAGCAGGAGAATATGAACTTTTCAGAAACAAGAATCTTGTTTTTTATGCAAATGGTTGTGTTAATGAAAACCAAGGGGAATAAAAAACATAGTCACAACAATTTTGCTACAGAGCAGATGATAGCTTACCTAAGGAAAAAGAATTTCAAAGTTCTTCCTGAAATGTCACCTGAGTTTCATTATCCCTGCGATAATGTCTAGTTTGTAGGATCTGTTCTTCACTCCTTGCTGTTAGCTGATTAGGAATAAGTCTATAATTCTTCATTATGCAGGGAAAATGTGAAATAGTCCCGTACCCGAACACAGGAACAACAAAACTACTTTTAGTGTTTCCTTCGTGGGAAAGAAAGATTTTTCTCAAGAGCCAAATCAGTGAGTCCTAATGGGCTCAAAAGAAAGGCTTCAATGATTTCAGCAGAGTTTGGACGAAGCTTTTGTTTAGTTTATTTTCCTCATCTTACTTTTATGAATTATTATCTAATATTTGTATTGTAGGAGCACTCAAAAGCCCCAAACTTGGGGTCCCACTGTGCTGAGCTCTAGTGAAGCATCCATGAAGACATCAGGTTCTGTAAGTGAATGTGCACCTAATGGCTGCTGGAGCTTGTGAAATGGCAGAGCCCTGCAGACATCCTCAGTAGCCTCAGGCCTGGTGGCTTCCACTCTGTTTGGGCCGAGGAGAAAAGTCGTGTCTCCCGGCAAGGGCTGCTGCAGGGACCATGGCCACCAGCACCTCCTGAGGGTGACACCAACCTGCGGAGGGGGCCGCTGGTCAGGTGTCCAGCACCTGCGGCCATGGGTTTGGGGAAACTGCACCTCAGCAGTTAATCNGTGAGTCACCAAGTCTAAAATTAAGCCGGTGCTTCACAGTGTTGCTGAANGGCTCAGAAGGAAGNGCTNAGACCTGGCACCGATAATTTAGCAATGCTCCAGACTGANAGCTCATACAGTTTCTGGGCACTGGTGTCTATGTGTGCTGCTTACCTTCTGAGCTCACCAGCTTCCTCACCAAGCCCAACATAAATCCATTATCACAACAGGTTCAATCTTTTTTGGCTGGGGAGTCGTAATTTTGGAGAAATTATCCCTTTTGTTTAATTCATTGTTTTGTTTTTCTCTCTTAAGGTAGAGGAACTGCGAAACAGCCCTACCAAGAATTTTTAATTTTGATAAATTAATTGTCTCCCTGTGGAGTGATCGATTACAGGAGATGCTGGCAAACACATTTCCACGTTTCAGAATGTCTCACATTCATTAGCTATTCCACTTGAGTTAGGAGTTAGTAAGCAAGATGAAGAAAATGCCTTCAGAATAACTCTTTGCGGCTCCCGTGTTTTTAAATAGGCATCTAACCATTTACCATTCCCTCCTTTTCTGTTGTTTGTTTTATTTTTCATATGAAAGAGAATGTAATCAGCTTTTCTATTAAATAAAAAGATCAGGATAAAGTTCTATTGTTAAATCATGTCTAGCAGCGTCTCCTTATCTCCACATAACAATTGTTATTTTCTAAATCATCTATTTCCCATTATCCTGTGTGCATTTAGTTGCTGCTCTTTCTATCAAGATTTTTCTAAGCCAAGCCTCTAAAATTGCTGTGGCAATATTTTGCCTCATATTTTCTTCTCTTGTTTGGTAGGCAGGGGTGGCTTCCTTGCTTATAACTCATTGCAGAACCCAAGTAGGGCTCATTACTGTGGGGCCGTCTCCTGCAGACCCTCCATGGGGCTACCTTGAGAATCTTGCACCACAGCCGCCTGTGCTCTCCGCTTCAGAAAAGCCTCCAGGATGCCCAGAGATGCTGGGGGGGCAGAGCAGGAGGTATGTCTGGTCTGCCATAGTCAATGCTGCATTCAGCCCCTTTGGCCATGTGAATCCATGATGAAGCCTTGAAGAGCTGCTTGGGTGCCTCTGCCTCAGCCCCTGCGCGTATCCTGAGCATTTGGTCTCCAATTCCCGTGCCAGGATAATGTCTTCTGGCCAGGATGGCAATGCAGACTCACGGATTTGTTAAACGTCTGTCGGGTGAGGGTGCTACTCCCATAGCCTCTACACATCCACTGTCTGAGAGACTGCATGATCCCACCTGACAAAAGAGACGTGACAAACAGATGAGCAGAAGCAAGGAGGTGGAGGTAAGAAGAACTGTGCAGAGGCCTCCAAAATCCCAGAAGAAAAAATAGGCATGAAGGAGTCATCCCCCAACAAGTTCAGCCAAATTCTGTAGTGAAGAGGTACAATGAATAAGGAGACCAGGTCTGCAGGATTGTGGTGGCTGCCAAAAGTCTTTCCTGTTGGTTCTTGAACTGTTGTTTCATGATTAAGGCATCCAGAGGCCTCAGGCAAGTTTAGGACTGTGATATGTAAAGAGACTCCATTGCTGCCTGGAGAATGAGAAAGCCTTTCTCTAAAAAAGCAACTTCAGAAGAAGAGTACGGGATCTGAAGTCAAAAGGCTTCAAATCAGTGAAGGCTCTGGACTTCAGGCAGTAGAATGCTCCCCTCGGCTCCTTCCTCTGCGTAACTCCTGGCTTTCAGAGATCACTACAAGAGTCCTACTCCCAACCCAGGCCTGAATGCAAGTAAAGTATTGTCAGGGCAATAGTCCAGATTCTCCTACGAGCTCAGCCTGAACAACCAGTATCAGTAACGCCACTGAATAAGCCTGCTGAGTCATTAAATCCAGTCTTTGGCACTCACAGGAAACCATGTAATGGAAGGATCCACACCCCTTCTTTGCTTTGCCACAAAGCACTTCATTAATCCACAATAAACTTAAGATCTTTGGTGCAGAAATAAAGCACACAACAGCCACCTCAAAGAACCACAGAAAGGTAGCAAAAGGGTCTAAATGTCCTAGGACCATGCCAGAGTAAGAAGTCTGTAAGTGGAAAAAGCTCAGATGATCCTCCAAGGTGGACTGCACCCTGTGTTACCCTGGGAGGCAAAATCCTCACTGGTTCTTGATTTGATCCTTCTTTCTAGCCTGGTGATTATCTCAGTTCTGAGTCTGAGGACCAGAGAGATGACCCTGCCACTCATGAGCTTGCTCAGTCCTGCACAGAGAAGCTTTGCCTCTTGTCCACCTTCTCCCCTCCTGCTGTAGCAAGTCTCTGACCTCCAGAAGGAGGAGAAACACCAAACATGGCACCTTGTCCAAACCTTCCCTATTCCCCACAGCTAAACTAAGCATCAAGGGAAGACACGATGTGCCCTGGGTCCTACAAAGAACCGTTGGGAACATGGAATTATTTAATCTTAATCTCAACGTGGCAGGAGTCACAATCAATGAAGCATTTTTCCAGGAAATCTGTGGCTGAGGATCTATTTGCATTTGCATGATTAACCCTGATTTGGAAGTTTAAACCTTGAGCCATTGCCATTGTTGATCACCTCATATTGAAAGATGAAAACTCTGGGATGTCATACATGCTAGCAAGGGACATGGTAGGTAGGAGGCCTGTTGCCTGCCAAATTAATTTATTCAGGGAAACACAGCTCAAATCAGAATTTAAGAAAGTAAAAACTGAAAGTCAGGGAACCTTTAAAATTCCCTCAGCTCCTGCTGTTATTTTCCTGCATGATGTAATATTCTTCTATTTTTGAGATGATAAACACTTCCACAGCAACAATTTTGATGTCACAAACAGAAAATAATGATTCCAGGGGGGAGAGAGATGAAGCAGGAGCAGATGACCTCTTTACAGTTGATAATAATAATCATCTTTTCCTGCAAACACCTTTGGTGACAAAAAGCTAGAAGAAGAGAAATACAAAAATAAAGTGATATACAAGTCCCAGAACTGCCACTAAAGACTACGGTTTGTTTTAAAGCCTCCGTACAAGACATAAGTGGGTCTTTTACCCCGTAGCAATTGCTGCCTCCCCAAAAAAAGCCAGAACAAAAAAAAAATGCTCTTCTTTCTACTGTGGAATTCTGACCAGAATGTGGTCTTAAGCACCACATCAGTGCAGTTCCCACAGAAGACAAGGTCAAAGTTTGACCCTTCACTTTATTTTTAAATACACTTTTTTACATTTGAACATGTACGTAGTAGTAGTTTAAGTAAAAAAAAAAAGCCCATCCAGATGCTTGACGAAATATCAGCAAAGAATCAGTTGATTCTGCTTCCGTTTGGTGCATTTAATGTCCTTACTGCAGTGGCAGACCACCATAGTTTACTTTCAGAAGGATAAGCATACCCCAGTAGATCCATTATTTCATTAGGGTGAAATAAACATCTCAAAAAATGTCAGAATGGAAAGAAAATGAAAAGGAAAAACACCAGATCATGAATTAGGGCAAATTTGTGATCCGCCTTTACTCTAGAGAATATGTAAGATAAATCAGGGAGAACAGAAGGATGCTACATGCAGTTCTGAAGGAGGGCAAGAGAAGACTTTCATTGAAGTGCCTTGAAAGAAAAGGAGACTTTGGAAAGAAAAGCTTCTTAAACATCAAAAGATAAAGGACACCAATCAGGTTTAGCAAGTTAGTCTTTGAAATGCAGTAACAACTTCCAAGTCAGCAAAACTCGTATAGATTTCAGTGTAACAGCACAATGTTCTCTCGCACTGCTGAAAAGTTACTTTCAAAAATGAGACTGCGTGCTTCTGTTATCAAAATTCCTTTCTCCGCAGTCTGCGTGTCCAAAAATAAACCAATAAAGCAGAAAATCCTCACGTTGAGAGAAATCGAGAGGACTGCCTAAGCTGCCTACCTAAAGCCTTTCCCGAAGCTGGATGCATCCACTTGCTCGCACATCGCACCGCTGCAGAGGACAACCCAGCTGCAGCAGGTAATTCAGACACCTTGGCGGCTCAGACCGAGTACATCGGGTTGAAAGCAGAGCACCTTCCCACCGCTGCCTTCAGTCCCCTGCTGGGAGGAGACCTGGGCACTAACCCGGCAGAGCCCAGTTAGAGGAGCAAGGGGAGGACGGCCACGGAGCTGGTTTTCTTGCTCAGCTGCTGGGTATGCAGCAACCCAATAGGCAACACATTTAACACAGCCGCACCCGTCCAGGCACACGCACGTCCGTATTATTGGCTTCCATGGGATAAACGGAGAGATGGAAAGTACAGTTTCATTTCCATCTTGCAAGAAATGACTGCAGACAACCTGGAGAACAGGACGACCGCTGAAGTGATGAAGCCTGTTTTCCAAAGGTGCTGCAATACAGCCAGCAGAAAGAAAACCACACCAAACCTCGTAAAAGGAGCTGGGCGCATATCTTGAAACATAAGTATATTATTGCATAAATGCAATTTCTGAGGGACTTGCCCCCGCTTCAGCGGGGATGCTTGCTGGCAGCCCTGCGCTGCATAGGAGGCGGTGGTGAGCGGCGCTTCCTCAAGACTTATCAAGGGAAAACTTCCACAAATCCAAGGGAGCAAGATAGGAAGGCCTATTCTCTATTAAAAAAAAAAAAAAATTATCATTTTTTTCCAGTCCAGCTAAGGAAGCCTGCATAAGGGAGAGACAGAAGGAAGATATTTACCTATTAAAAATAAATGATTCAGACGTGAATTTCTGAGACTTGCACCATATGGCTGGAAAAAATCTCAGGGAGAAAAATAATCCTCCTGAGACTGAATTTCCTTTTGATAGGAACTCGAGCAAGGGTGTGCTCACTGCGGGCCTTTAAACACTCCCTGTTAAAGCAGATGCCTGCTTGCTTACCTGTGGCAACGACACATGGTTCTTCCTTTCATCAGCGATTTGGTTTGCTTTGGAGCAGTTGGGTTTATAGGACTTTCAAGGTTTTTCAAGCTTTTTTTCAATCAAGTTTCTCAAGATTTTCTCCAGGTTTTTCAAGGACTTTAAAAACCCGTGACTTGTCGGTTCTCTTCCTATACACTGCTCTTTCAAGCAAAGACTAGACACCATGCAAACCACATGCTAAATAATATTTAAATGCACATCCTCTTCCGCACCCCCATTGCTGGGAGGCACCTCTGTGCTGGGATGACCTCGCGGTGCTCTGGGAGGAAAGAGGGAAAGCAAGGCTGCGGTCACCGCGCCACCGGCACCGCTCAGCCATGGAGGGAGGGTCACCTGCACTGCCCAAACCCAGAACCTGCGCCAGCCCCCAGCCCGAGTTTCCTGGCTGGGAGAGTTGCGGCCTCACTTCAGACTCCAGTCCAAGACCGAACCAAAGGCACTGGGCAGACTGGGAAGGTGGCGGGGCGGGGAATTTGGGCTGAGCTTATAGCAAGCCAGGCTTCATCCCAGGATTCAGGATCAGACAGGGAGAGCCTCGACCTTCTCTCTCACACGCCCACCGAGGACTGGGCATTATGTTGGCCGCAGAGGGTCCCTTTTACTCCGTCCCTTGGCTTGCGTCCTGGACGTGGACGGCTGCAGCAGGACGCACCAAGGGAGCTGGCAGGAATGAAAACTTGGACCTGTGTGGGCTTTTGGCTCAGACATCACATGGATGTTTTATCAGCTCTGCGATTAGGTGGGGAGTGGAGAAGGAAGGCTCCTGGGAGGCAAGTGGTGAGACCTGCTGAGGAGTGACGGGTTCTACCACTCGTTCCTTGCAAAGAACGGGTTAGCAGCATGCGATAAACCAGGTCACATATGCTTTTTAATTATGTGTCATTTATTGCTTGAACCCTGAAGTGTCAGGGTCCTGCCTGGGCAAATGGACTGCAGAATAACAGAGGGAAAAGCATCTTCTGGAGAAGGCTGTAGGACCTAGCTGGCACCAGTGCCAGGGAAGAGGGTAGGCTCCCTGCATGTCAGCGGTACCTGGGGGGTGGTGGGCACACACCAGCAGCCTGCGGCAGGTCTGGTGGCTGATGGAGGGGTCAGCCACCCTGTAGCAGCTGCTTGGACCTCCGGAGGGGCTGCCCACCCCCCAGCACGGTGCACTTTGGCCTTCTGGCTGGCACGCCTGGAAAGGCTCTTGGAGCTGAGAGCAAGCTGATGCTTTTTCAGAGACAGCGAAGCCCGAGGTGAAAGAGGGCAGCGTGAAGCCCTCTGGCCGCACGACGTGGTGATGTCCCAATTCTTTAAACAGTGAAGATAGGTGGGAGGTCTTAGTCCAGCTCAAGCCATCCTAACGCGGTCTCTCGGTGATGGCAATTAATCAGTAATTGGCACACATACAAAAGGCCAGAGGAGGAGGGGGATGGATGAGCATCCCTGCAGACTCGTATCTAGCCCTGTTTTACCTTCCCCCTCCCTGGAAGCAGCACTTGCACCCGTGCCAGGTCTCCCGCCACTGCCCTGAACCCCGGACAAGCCGGGGGCTGCGCTCCCCCGTGCCGGCCACCCGTGCCAGCCTTGTTTTCGCAGGAGCAGCTCCCCCTGCTCCCCAGCTCACTGCCGGAGCCTCCAGGATTACATCTTTCGGCTGCTTTCCCTGTCCCCAGCCCGCCACTGCTTTTTGAGGAAGTTTCTGAAGGGAGGGTCCGTCCCTCAGGACGGCCGGTGCCAGGAGAATTGATGTGACCGCTCGGCTGCCGTGTCCTGGGGGTTTGGGCACAACCCCATGGCGCGAGGACACACAAGCGAGTGAAGGGCCTGGAGTTTTTTCTTTTGTTTAGTACTTTTTTGTATCTTACATGAAGCTGTACCTACAGCATGACGGCCCTAGCAAGGGTGGACGTGTCTCGTCACGGGATGCTCAGCTCTCTCCTGCTGCCCCAAAAGCCCGATCTTGCCGCTATTTCCAGCAACGGGACAACACCGCCTTTTGTCTGGGTTTGCTTTGGGCAGCTGGCCCTCTGAAACATGAATACATATATTTACCCCCCTTCCTTCTCCTTCTCCTCTTCTCAATAGGCTCAGCGAAGCGCTTGCATGACAGACGGGTGTTTCTGCACCTTTCTTTGCTTTTCTCCTAAGACAACTTCATCCCTGCCCCCATACCGAGCTGCCTCCGCTTTGCTGTCGCAGCAGAACTGGACTCTCCGAGACGATGATTGCAGGTTATGAAGCAGTATCTGCATCGCATCATTGTTTTATTTGACACATGGTGATCAGGTAGCTGTCACCATCTCTCTCGCTGTCCCTGCGGCAGGTGACGGAGGTATCCGTGTCCCCAGCGCCGCCAGGCCCTGCCAGCGCCTGTATCCACCCCTGAGAGTCCTTCAGGTGACGCTTTCCATTTTCTTCTGCATCTGCCAGCAAAAACACTAACGTTGCTTTTGCTGCTCCTTCCCTTCACTCGGCTCTGCCGTTCTGCCAGGGTGTATTTGCCGCGCTGGACTCCCCCTGCTCCCCGGAGGGCAAACTGTGTCGGTACAGATCCAGCTGCCAGCAAACCCCAGCGCTGCAGCGCCTGTGACGGGGCCTTTTGCACCCACCCAGATTGCACCAGCTATTAGCGAAGTGCCTGAATGTACTGGGTTATGCAGAAAGATCACGGCTTCAATTTCTGTCTGCTTTTTTCTGTTCTGCAAGCTTTCCATCACAGCAGTCAGATGCCAGACTCCTGCCCGTGCACTTTAATTTTCGGTATGGATGCCTAGCAAGCGAGAAGCGAGATTGGAAAGCCTTCTTCACTGCCGCATCTGGTAAACATTATCAGCTAGGGGTCTGCGAGCTTTGATTCAGGTCAGCTGGCATCAAAGGAGACTCAGGAGTGTTTGCTTTCCATCCCAAGGGTGAACGCAACAATCTGTTCTAAGCTCAGGTCCCCGCCTGCCCTCCATCAGGGGTCACTTGGCGCGGGGGGAACGGGAGAGAGGAGCAGTTGTGTGCCGAGCAGAACTCTCCGCTTCCTTCTTCTCTGTTATGGCCGGCGCCAGCAGACCTCCGAAAGAGGGAGGTAACCACGCTACCACTTGTTCAAATATTTTGAGTAATAAAGGCGTTTGTTTAATAAATCTCCCGGAGAAGGAAGAGTTGCCCTCGTTCAGCATTTCCCCCTTTGAGCCGGGAGTAGCTGTGACCGATGGTTAGTGATCTGAGGGCGGGGGTGAAGGGGAGGTGGGGATCAAGATTTAGCTTTTGTGAGAGGTTTCTTTTGGTTTTGCTTTTGGACATGACAGTTACTACTGCCAGTTCTTCCCCATCTGCTGCCTCCTTCAATCCGGAGCGGAGAAGAACATTTACTACTTTCCCAGCCTCCGCCTTACCCCAGCCATTTATCTTCCTGATACGGCAAATTCTTCATCTGCAAATACTAATAATATTCAGCACCTTTGCATATTCTTTCTTTCTGGTCATTCCCCTACATTTTAAATTTATTTTGCACAGAAGGAATTATTCACCCTAATCTCTGAGCATCATCTGCTCTCCCAGGCAGAGCTGCACAGGCTGTAACCCTTCACTCCTGGTTCCGACGGCGAGGAGGAAGCAGGGCCTTGCAGGGACAGCAGGCTGCGACTCCGGTGATCCAGATTTGCTTCCTCGGTGTCCCTCTGCTTCACCTGTGCAGAGCGGGGCCAGCAAATCTCCTGCCCTCTCAGAGGTGCAAGAGGAAATACTGATCAGAAAAGCGGTCAGATCCCAACATGATCCATGCAGCTGTCAACACAAAATTATCATTATTATTATTATTGTTATTATTATTTCATTATCATCATCACTATTATTATTATTGCAATTGCCTTATGTTTGCTCTTTTTTTCTCTAGCCAAGTGATTACTGGAGCAAAGCGGAGCAGCTTCCACAGGAAAGTGAGAGAGACGCGCCCAGGGAGCCGGAGGGAGAGAGGAGGAAGCAAACCTGTGCCTAGCACACCCTGCATTAACGCTGGTGCTTTCTGAGGGGAGGGGGCCCTCTGCTTCCCCTGGCTGTAGTTTTTGAGAAAGGCTTGGTAAATGCACTTAATCCAGTGCGTCCGCCCCCAGGCATCGCAAAGGGACCCTGAGCACCCAGGGCCTGGCCCGGCAGGGGAACGGGGCGCACGACAAGGTGCTGCCCTCACTCGGAGTGTAAATCCCACTCAGAGAAACCGTGGGAGGCAACGATCACTTACTTGCTCCTGGAAGAACAAAATCTACTCGTGTGGAGCCAGCCATTTTGTATGCTTATGAATTGTCTGCGGGCATTCCGAATGTCCCCCCAAGCGCTGTGACCAGAGGACCATCCTTTAAAACCACATTTCCAGCTTGTTGCATCACTGGTGGTCATTCAAGTCCTTCATGCCTCCTGCTCGAAGAGCGCTTCAGAAGCTTGCTGACAACGAAACGTCATGCAGCAGGACAACAGGACCTCTGGACATACACCTGATTTCTGTACTGAGAACGGGCCTGCTGCTCCTGGTGGATACATCATCCAATAAGCTCAGCCTCTCTTCTGTTCTAGAAAAAATGTTCCTCTGTTTAATTTGATCCTGTGAGCAGGTTGTGATCTTTTGTAAGCTTTTGGAAATGCTGTTAACCAAAGTACGTCACAGCAACTGTTGACAAATCATTATTTCTGCTGCTCCCTCATTTACTTCTCTCTGCTCCGCAGAACCGCTGACGCAGATTTGATGACATCATGGCAAGACCAGCTGAAGCCCTCACCCCAGCCTGCCCAGTCACACAACCTCAACACCTATTCAAAAAAATGCTCTTTTTATCTCTTTTTATTTTTTCCCCTAGCTGCTTCTTTCAAGCTCTGATCTGGTGGCACAGACCCATCCCCAGGGACAGGGGAACTCTGTCCTGTAGCAGCGCTGCAGAATTCGCTGTCTCATCAGATCACAGCCTACTTGTTAATTCACTTAAATCACATGAAAAAGTGTTCTGGCTGCGGTGAAAGGATGGGGAATAAATAGTATATCTTGCCCCAGAGTGTTATTTCTACTAAAATGCAGGACATCTCAGGATACAATAGCCTTCCGTCATGGACCTAGAAAGCAAACGAAATGGTCAGACACGCGCCAGGGCTGAAGACTGATGGCTTTCCAATGCCCTGCCAACCGCTTTACCCACGCGCCCGCTTCACCATTCGTTCCTCCCCTCGGCACCTTCCCTGTTGCCGTCTCCTACAGCTGGAGGGCCCCTTGGCAACTCCAGCCTCATCAAACCCTCCCTCAGACCCTGCTCCTTTTGCACTGCCTGTTAAACCCCGCGATCGCAGCCCTGTGGTGGGCACCGCATGGCTTCGGTGTGCAGTGCCAAGGGCAGCTCTGCCACCCTTAGCCCACCCTGCCTTTCCCCTCTTCAGCTACCTGCGGATCCATGTATCCCTCCAGCTCTTGGCTTCAAGGAGCTGGAATGATGACCACGCAGTGAAACAAAGCTTGCCTTTTTTAAATTACGACACATGGATTTGTTTTGGCTCTTTTAGAGATTTACTCTACCTTTGGGTAGAGAGTTGTGATTTACTGCCAGTGGCATCACAAAGGTACGAACTTCTGTGCGGGTCGTGGCTGAACCAGCTTGGAGTTGTTCGTGCCCATGCAGCCTTCTCTGCTAGACGAGTGGGAACCAGGTCCTGTTGGTGTAACTGCATCCGTGCCAGAGGGCTGTCCTGATTTAGTTGTTACAGATGGAGTTAAAGCACTACCAAAATCATTTAGGTAAGCCCTTGTGCATCACGTGAAGGTACAGCAGGACTCTCCCTGCTGAATGAGGATGCTCAGTGTAGTCTATCACTTTCCACCCCGCAATAACCTCTGAGTAAGGCTTGGGCAGTTATCATCCATCAGCACCTGACCTGGTATTCGCCTACAGGAATCCTTAATACAGCAATTTTTTTTAATATCAGTGACTCTTTCCATTTTCTCTCCAACTTTCAGAGTTATCCTCCCTGGCCTCACACTCTCAAGCCTTCTGAAAAAGCACTTGTGTGTGCTGCAGGTTTACCTTGATTTCCATTGCACTAGTCTAAATTTGATCCTAAGGCTTTGAGTCGTGGTTCAGATTAGGAACTCACAGCCTTAGATGCAGCTGGGCTGATCCCAAGCAGCAGGTTTCCTTGTGTGGCTAAGGATCCGAGAAGGTACAGGAGATGATAACCCTCATTCGGGGCCATCTGAAATGCAGATCACCAGAGGGCACATCACAGGGCAAAGATTTGCTGACATTCAGTGTTCGATTTTCCAGACACATGGCTCATTCCTTTTCCTGATGGAAAATATTTCTCTTACTGCTGGCTTTCTCCTTCTGGCTACCCAACACCATCTCCCCGGGTCTCTTTATTCAGGATGACAGGTATCCCCTCACGGCCCCAGAGTCTGAGCCTGGGAATATATGACATTGCTTGCAGAGGTGCATAAGGTTTTGCACAGGAGAGGAGCTCTCTGGTTGCGGGGCACAGCGTGGAGGAAAGCAGCAGTCTCACGAGCTGGCAGAGATGACAGCTCACAAGCAGACCTGCCGGGGCAGACAGCTTCTGCCTACCAGCACGCTCCACCTCAAAACAGCCCAGACCCCTCCACAGCCCAGCAACCTATGGGCACGGGGGTGATTTTGGTGGGTGTTTGAGAACGAGCCACTGGTGTCACACGCTGTGAGCCTTCTCACGTGGACATGGTGTCTATAGTTCTGAGGCAGATGGGTATTGAGGCTCCTGTACATGCCCTGGAGGTGGAGGCCTCAGCCTTCCCAGTGCTGAAGCACAACAGAGCAGATCAGAGGCACCCAGCTGGATTCCTGTGACTTGAACATATTGGAACATGTTGTACCAGGAGCTACAGAAAATAATCTCTCCTAATATGAGAAGTCTTTCATTTTATTATTATTATTAAGTTGCTTTCCAGCATGGGCACATAGAGTTGAAGAGAGGGGAAATGGAAATTGCTTGCAGGATTCAGATGCCAGGGATCCATGGCTTGCTCCAGCTGATGGGTGGGAGACACTACATGAAAATAAACACCCGGTCTTCCTCTCAACTCTGTTGGCAGGAACAGCAAGAACAGGGAGTTGGTTTGATCCTTCTGTTCTGCCCAGCTGGATGCCAGGGGAGAGTCTTGGAGGCGGGGGGAAACGGTGCTTCGCCTGCACCAGAACGGGCAGGAAGATACTCGGTGTCTGGAGTCCATGTTATCACCACTTCATCCCACAGCCGTACCAGTCCACATAGGTTAGTGGACAAATGCACCCATTACACAAGGATGTCATCGGTCTTCCACCCGCCCCGTAATTAATCACAGACACAACAGTGCTACCTGGCAAAAGGATTTTTTTTTTTTTTTAATTTCACTAGAGAGGAGGAACCCTAAATACTGCTCACAAACACACTAGCAACACCTGGCTCTGTTAATCTTTAATTGTGCTGTTCCTGGCTGTAACACTTAAAAAGAGTCAAAAGGAACACAGGCCTTAAGAGTAAAAGTGAGGCACTACAGCTAGAAAGAAGGCTAGAGATTGTCAACATCTCAGCACTGAAATAACTCAGTTTAGGTCTAAAGTTAAAATTCAGGTTACAGTAACAATAATGGTTGGGATTGGATTTTTGCCTAAAGCTCCACTTGGCATAGGACTGCCAACACAATGTCTGAAAAGGCTGAAAAAACCCACAAACGTATCCCTTGACTTTTTCCTCTGGGCCACGGCTGCAGGGCTTTGGCTGTAGATGAGCTGAGGCAAGAGTCTGGGGTAGGGTTAGGGTTGTGACAGGAACAGGGAGAGAGGTGGGAGAGGAACATCGGTTGGCATGGGGCTGCCAAGGGGCTTCCAAAGTAAGGAGGCTGCAGCAAAAATGTTTCTCCCCATCAACTTTTTCATTTAAATGATGGCTGGGGGTACTGGCCCAGGGCTCATTCCATGCTTAGTGTTAGGGTTAAGGTCTGGGTTACCCCAAAGATTGTTCCTCTGACACCTTCGTCAGGACGGGTGCTGGCTGTCCTTAGCTATAGTTAACTCAAGGTCAGGATTTTGCTTTAGGCGGGAGAGAAGCCTTGAAGCTTCAGCTGATGTTGTGTTTCCCACAGGCTGCCAAAAGAAGTAGCAGTCTCCTAAAAGATCATTCCTTTGACAACTGCTTCATCTGGGCTCTGGGACCTCGGTAACGGGTTCATCCCATACACAGTGTTAGAGGTGGGTCTAGTGTTGGGAAAGGGACAAAGCCTAAATCACCAGTTAGCTTGGCACTGGTGAGGGGCTTCTGAATGAAAGCGTGGGCCACAAAGATTTCTCCTCTGATCACTTTTTCATCCAGCCTATTGCTCCGGGTGCATAGCTAAGGATCAGCTGTGCTCAGGCTTTAGGGCTAGGGATGGAAGAAGGACAAAGTCTAGAGCTCCAGCTGGCTTGAGTCTGCAAAAGGTTTGGAAAAGGCTGGAATGAATAGCAGTAAACTTACCCCCCCGCTAAATTTTTCATCTTAGCCACATCTGAGTGTTCTTACCTATAGAGCGGCCCACACCTTGACTTAAGGTTACAGTGAAGACAATTACAGGTCCTACAGCTCCAGCTGGCATGGGGTTGGTAATGCCCTGCCAAAGGAAAGGAGAGGCTGCAAAGAGCCTTCTCTCCTCATAACTTCTTTATCTTGGCCATGGCTTGGTCTCTGGCAAATGCTCAGCTCACACACAGGGTTTAGGGCTCGGTTCGGAAAGCCTGGAGCTCCCCGTGATGTGAATCTGCCAAGGAGCTCCCTCAGAGGGAGGGACTGGCTTCCTCAGGATTTTTCCTCTGAAAACTTCATCATTGGTGTGGCTTGTTTTACTTTGTGATAGTTCAGCCAAGGCCAGTGCTTAGGGTTGGAAGAGGGAAAATACTCGAACTCCGTTTGGTTGTGGCTGAAAAGGGAGGCTGCAAAAATATTTCTCCCCTGATAGCTTGTTGATTTTTGCTGCAGCCCGTGGTCCTTGGAAAAGGGGTCAGCCCATGCCTAGGGTTAGGGTTTGGGTTGGGAGAGGAACTTCTTAGCTTAGAGCTCAGAGCTTCCATCAGCTTGGGGCTGCCAGAGGAAAGGACAGGCTGCAAAAAGACTTCTCTGGGAACTTCTTCATCTGGGCCCATGGCTTAGTGTCCTTGGTTAAGCCTCAGTCAAGTCCATGTGTCAAGAGATGTCAGTAGATGTTTTTCTCTCCAAGTCAGTGGGAGTTGGATCACGCCCATTTCTTGTATTTTCCTCTTAAGCGTTCAAATCAAACCTTATTTAGATGTTTCGTAGAAGTCCTTTGAAATAAAACTCCCACCCAGATCTCACAAACTTGGCTGTACCCAATGATTGCTCACAGCACTCCAAAAGAGGAAAATATCATTGATATGAGGTAGACACCATAAATAACTCCATGGGACTGACGCTTCTTGGCTGTGCAAACCAGGGGATATGATCTGCAGACAAATCCATCGTTTACTTAAGGTGGATAGAAGTCTACCAGAACTTGCTCATGAGCAGATTCTGGTCATAACTTCATACTTGCAAGCCTGTTGACATTTCCACTTAAGTGGCACCAAGTAAGTCCCTCCTTGGTCCTGGCCAATTCAACACTGTATTGCCACAATAATTGAGCTCTTCAGCGGGCAGTCATACGTGCAACAGGTTCAGCCAAACAGGTCACTGTATCCATGCTTGGGCAAGTCAAGAAAATTTCTAGCCTTCAGTTTTTCTCTTTTGCTCAACAGAATCAGTGGGAGGGTTCACTAGCCCCAAAACCTGAACAATACCTACTAAATGTGTTCTTCAACCAGGGAGTGGAAGGCAGTACAGTAATGATATACTCTTACAGCCTGGCTCTGCTGGGAAGGTGATGGGGAGGGGCAGAAATCACTGTGAGGCACTGCAATCTGAGTACAGCAAGAAATCCCAAAAGCACTTGAAGCTAAATAAATTCTTCCTGGAAGAAAAACTTGGATTAAGGAGAAATTGGGGAATAATAGGAAAGGTGAAATTATGAGGAGAGGAATCAGTGGGGAAGAAGGCAGCCAAGGGCTCCTGTTAATGGGAAAGGGTAGTGATTAGAGCAGGTGTGATATACAGGAGACCCTTCAGAGCTACATCTCGCCTACACCTGCAGCAAAAGGGCCAAGAAGCAAGACTCTCAAGCTAAGGGTCAATGGGTCAGGAGCATGAGTGGCCTAGTGGGTTGAGAAAGGACACTCAGGTACTGACACTCATGCCTGGCACTTAGCTGAGGCAGGATGGAGGGAGAAATAGACTTGACATCTCTCATAGGTTTAAAGGAATCGAAGCCACCAGCTAATAGCTGTGTCTGAGCAACAGGAAAAAAACGTGATTCTTAGGAAACCCTGTGGAAAAATGTTCACCCTTCTCTAGTGCTCCATGCATGGCAGTCTCCAGGACACCACCACCTGTGCCTGCCACCGACAACTTGCACAGCGTGGATCACTGATGGTGCACATGTTGTGGGTGGCCTTGCGTGACCAGCCAACCTGTGCTCAGACAACAGCGTTCATGGAGCAGGAGACCCAGGGACAGCCCAGCTGCCACAGCAAGCACCCAGCAAAGCTGCTCTAGTGGACACAGCCAAAGCAGCGCAGGTAATTCCCAGCTGTTATACCCATCTTTGGAGGTCAGAGAGAGCAACGTAGGGACTTGCACCTTAATTTGGTACTTTCTGGTTTGCCACCCGGAGCTTGGTATTCTGGAAAGGTGTTCGTGCTCAGCACGAACAAAGGCTGGGGCTGGCAGGGGCAAGTGAGAGCAGAGACAGCCTTGTAGTTTGTTTTTAACTGAAAATACAGTTCAGCACACAATGAGACGTGCTAGTAGGTCCCATCCTGTGCCTGCACCTGCACGCAGTTAAACGGCTTGTTGGATCAAAGCCACAAGGAAAATGTTTGCTGGGATGGAAGAAGAGAAGGGCAAAAAATACAAGATCCAAACAATGCCCTTGGCACCAGTATCAAGAACCTGTTTTGATGCCATGGGGATCCCAGCTCTTCCCAAAAGCGTACAGGGCTCAGGGCACAACCCGTTTGAGGTCGCGCCGCTATCTCAGCCACGTTACAGGTCTGCAAGCTCCAGACCAATGGTCAGTTTTCAGCAGCACGGATGCATAGCTAACATGAACTGAAAGTAAGTTGCTTATGCCCTCACTCAAAAACATGACATTCAAATCCTGCTCAGAATTAGCCCTGCAAAAATCAAGCAAAACTTAATAGCTCATATCAAAGTTGGCCTCACTTCAGGAAAATTTGTGTTGCCTTCGTAAACACAGCTGAATCTCCATTTTTCTCCTTCCTATTGGCAATGTACTTCACTTGCTAAATAAAGATATCTAAACAATCTCTCTTTGTACAATAAGTTTTATGCTTTCCCCATCAGTCTATTTCAGTCAGCTGCCCCTACTCTGTGCAGTACAGTGCAAAGCAGCATCCAGAGTATGCATTAAAAACTTTTGCAGTTTTGCTCCAGATACTAATAGGAAAAACCAAAATTTTCTGGGTGTAAATGCAGGGTGAGAGAAAGCCCCTCTTTCATCACGTCTCTCTAGACAATGCCCTGCTACTGTTTCCATTACAAAAATCGCATTTTTCTGGACAGAATTAATGGTACAAATTTACTCCAGCATAAAATCTAGTATTCAGAATCTACCAAAAATATTTTCCATGCATAAAATATTTCATTTCTCTATTTTATATCCTCAAATCAGTATTGCTCAAAACGCATTAGTTATTTCTGCAACATAAACACTTACTTTATAATGAAATTGCTTTTTTTTTTTTTTCCTTCTCTTGGAACTCCCTATAACTAACTTCCACTCACCCCCACCCCCAGAGGGGAGTTACTCTGGGCAGAAGCACCTGCTCATGGAGAACTGGAAAACAATAACATTTTCTGTCCTGTCATTTTAGACTTTATGCCAATGAGCAGGAATCACTGTTTGGCAGACTGCCACTGACTTTAACCGGCTTTCGGGTTGAGGGCAATCCCAGCAGCAGTTCCTCAAAAAGGCTGCACCCAGGCGGTTACCTGAAGCAACCTTCCAGCTTCTCCAGCGACCCAACAGCCACTGATGGGTGCACCTCCAGCTGCAAGCAGCAGCGTTGCTGCACCCAGCCTGAATTTCTGCCAGACACTAATCCTAAAAAGCAAGAGCAGAACTAGCTTTGAATGCAGAAGGGCTAGGCCAGACTCTTCAGTCCAGCCTTAGTCGAGTGGTTTCCTACGTGTCATTCCAACCCCAGCTTTTTACTAAAGATCATCCCTAGATGAGCAGAAACGCCTGAGAAACAACTTGTTATGCTGCTGGCTTAGCCTGGTCCCTATTAAAATAAAATCTCTCTGACACATTACATTTTAGGCACGCGTGAGTCCTCACACGCTGCAGGGGAAAAGCAGCTCCCCTGAGACTGGGGAAGAAGGGTTTAGTTGCCTCCCTACGCCTCGGCATACAAGTGTGCTCCATTAATTCGGTTTTAAATGACCCAGAAGACAGCACACAGTTACCATCTGATCTACTCAAATCATTTGGTTAAAAACTAAAAAAATCCGTTGCTGTTTCCACCCAAGAGCGAGCGCTCCTCCCTGCCCCAGCGGCACAGGCAGACCTTTGTTCAAGCAGCCCCGCGCGCGTTTCCAGCGGCCGGGACAGAGGGACGGACTGTGCCTGGTAGAGGGAGGAGGGGTGCAGAGAGCATCCCACCGGTGGCTGACCACCCTAGAGAAACTGTGCCCGTCTGTTTGAGCTGTCAGATTTCTTCAAAGGAGATGGTTCTCCCCNGTCTAGACCCAGTTTTGGNCCCTCACGAATGTGCCCTGTTGCCAGTTGTTGCCCAGCTGTTGCAGGGCTTGTANTTCAGCTCCGTGCCTCGATCNCTGTGAGAGCNGCGAGAGAGAAGAGCTGCATACAGAGGAACANTGATTTTTAAACGTCATTTTGTTTCGGAGTAATACTCAATTAGATGAGATTGAAACATTAGGCTTCTGGAAAAGAAACCTCCCCTGGGTTTTGACAGCAAGAGGCGCAGGCGAGGGCCGTGCATCTCGTGCCCATGCGAGGGGCAGCCCCCACACCCGCTCCCGCCTGGGACCGGTGCAAGATGGGGAGGCAGCCCTGCCGTGGGGCCGGGCACAGACCCGCACAGACCCTGTCCCGCAGGCTGCGGCTGGGATGAGCCATTTCTCAGGGTCCCGCACAGAAGCGATGGCTGCGGTCAGTCCCCGGCCCTGCGTGTAGCAGTCTCGATCCACATGCTGGCCACACACCATGGTCCCCATGTTCAAGAGAAGCCAGCGAGCATCAGGATAGAGGAAGATGAAAGTCCTGCCTGATTTTTGCATCGTGCTCAGCTTCAAACGGGCATCAGAAAGATTTTTTTCCTCCATGAGAAGGAAGAATGAGCCTAGAAATAAGCTCTGATTATTGGCTCCATCTGCACTTACATTGCTGGAAATAATTTTGAATTATAAACATACTAAGGGCACCTTGTGCTTGTACAGAAGCAGCACCACCCACGGAGTGATTCAACAGGAAAAAGTTTGGTTTAGCCTCTGAGTTGCACTCACTACTTAAACAGCCTCTCTGTTAGGATGTTAGGATACAAGCTTCCCCCCTCACCCTTTTCCCCCTTTTCTTTTTTTTTTTAAATGCAAATTACAAGAAAATGCACAAGACTTACGAATAAGACAACAGGTATTTTTCTCAGCAAACACATTTCTGAAGTCCGGCAGATCCAGAAAGCAGGAAACTTGCTATGAACAGAGGTGAAGAGGCTGGTTTTTATAACCAGCAAGTGAGGACAGGGATGGAAGAGCAGCAATACCACCAAGTTCATTGCAGTCAGCTGCATAACTTCTGCATTATAAAAGTTCATGCTTGTACTGAAAACACAATTGCTAACTTCCTCCATTGGCACGAAGGTTTCTTCGGATCAGATCAGAGGTGCCTAAGCAAAATTAAACTGGCAGTTGAATTGTGCTACTGTACAGCGCCTGCTTTATGAACAGACAGCATCTACATCTGGAATTGTCAATCTGAAACCTTTAATTTACTTCAGAACTGAGAGCATAAAATTTTATAAAGATGGGGAAAAAAAGGGGGGTGCAAGAATGCCACATGGCAGTGCCTCACTTTACAAACACGTATCTGCAAAATTACAATAAGAATGCCTCAATCACAATGCTGATTTTACACAAAAAGTAGAATGGCTCCAGAAATGGAACAGAAAGACACCCTTTTTTGGTCTTTTTCTGGCTCTTCGAGTTGCATTAGACATGCAAACTACATGTATTTCCTTTTTCAGACAAACACGTGGGAGACAATGAAGCAACCTCACCCCTGGCAGGTGCTGGGTGCCCGCTTAACACGTTTTACTAAACCTCCCAAGCCAGCCTTTCAGCTGAGCCAGAAGAGAAAACCAGGTATCAAGTCCATGTTCATGAACTTTGGCTGATGCCACCTCGCCAGATGCACGAGAACCTTGATGCTCGCTGCTCACCTCTCCTCTCAGCCAGCGCTGGGATGACATGGAGCACGAACAGCGGCCTGCTTGGGTGGGCTGCCCTGCACGACGCCAGTGGGATGCCGCAGCAGTGCTTCCAGTTCTTGCCATGCCTCTGGTACAGCAGCTTGGGGTATGCAGAGCGAGACGTGCTTTTGTAGCACCGTGAGAAGGGGCTGTTTAGCAGCTGGGTTGGTTAATGCTTTAGAGACTTTAGAGCAGGATGGGAGACAGAGGGAGCAAGGCTGAGTTTGCAACCTGGGGAGGAGATGGAATCAGTGAGATCCCAGACCTCCCAAAGCATCTGAGATGCCAGACTAAAGAAAGAAGAGACAATCATCGAAAGGAAATTGATACAAGCACATCAGCAATTTCTGCCTTCGACTGTATGCTTTGAGTGCTCGCTAAATAATTAGAAAGAGCTGTTTTTAGAAACCCTTCCCAAGTGGCTGGTTACTCGCTCATCCAACAGCCCTGCGTTCGTGAGGTCACCCCTGGCTGTGCACGCAGCGGCTCCACGCACGGCTACGAGAAAGCCCCGCGCTTTCAGCAAATACGGTCTCAAAGGGGATGCTCTCCCTTGCCTCGCTCTCCAAAAGCTTCGAGACTCTCCAGAGTCCTCACACACCGGCCTGTTAAGGGTCGCTGAACTGATTACGCGTGTTTACACTCCCAAAACGTGCTCACAGAATGATTTAATTCCTGTTATTAGCACTTGACAGGACGGACTGGTTCTCGACACGCCTGCAGCTCCACTCAGCGCTCAGGCAATCCCCCGAAGAGCAAAACCCCGAGACGTCCCTGCAGCTCGGCCACGCCTGGGCAAGCTGGGTCTCACCGCTGGAAGGGTCGATACCGATGACTGAAAGGCGTACGGCGCGCTCGGCTGCCCAAGCACCGCGCAGCTTCCCCGACACGAGCCGGCTCCCAAAATCATCGGTGTTTATCCACTCACCCATCACTTGCATTAGCTCTCTCACTGCTGGCTGCTGGGATGATCCAGTTCTAAAAGGCTTTGCTGCCGAGTTGTACATCTTAAATTATACATACGGTGCTCTACCATAGGAGAAGAGCAATCAAAGTGATTTATTTCTGGGTGAACAGAAAGCATCCCCTTTGTCTCAAAACAGTAATTACCGCAGGCCACATTCCAATGCTAGCCTTGGTCACTGCAGAAGTTACTAGAACAGAGATTATTTGTGGAGTAAGCTATTTCTCAGCCGGCATCAGGATGTTGGTTATCAGCCCTAAAGCATCTACATTAAATACCACATCTTTAATTATTTCAATTTATCTTTAATCAAAAGATGTGTAACTGCAGTGCCTCCCTTTCTCTTCGCTGATAGCTGCTCCCACAGACACACAGAAAAGCAATTAATTAGTGCAAATTTTAGAACAGAAATAGTTATACAGATATCTGTGAAGATGCTAAAAAATGTCAGGAGAAAAGCAAGATAAATGTCAATGCTATTAAAAATAAATGTCTACTTTATGCAACATTTACCTAAATGTTTGCCAGGAAAACAGCAAATACAGAATTTAAATCCTGATGTAGCACAATTACAGACAGAGGCTCGAAGGGTAAACTCCACCCCTGCACTGAAAGGCAGCCCGAGATGAAAATCTGATTCCAAGCCTTGATATCATCGGTGCTAGCCCTCTGCACAAAAGTGGATTTTGTCCAACATACAGTGATTTTGTAAACAATCCACTTCCTTTTTCCCAATACTGAGTTCAGTTTTCTAACGTTTCCTTCCACATCCACAACGGTGCCTTATCAAACCCCACACCCTGGCAGAGTGTCGGGATTTACCCTCCCTTTCCCATCCGTCGGGGACTCTCAGCCGCTGCTCTGTGGGACCGAAGCCTCGGGCCCTGGCAAGACCTGCTGCCCCGAGCTCTAAATACAAGGCCCTGTGCCGGGTAAATAATAAACGAGTGTTTCTTACATTCTCCCAGTTTATCAAATAATGCAGATGGCTCTTCCAGTGAGCTGACTTATTCATCACCTCAGCAGTCGCCAGTCTGCATGCACATCTGCAAACGTTGTCAGTAATGATTTTACGTTTTCTAGCAAGCTACTGATGCAAGTGTTAAACAGTGAAAGGCCAGCAAACGATCCCCAAGGAACCCCGCTATACACGCACCAGCTCAGAGACGATTCCCTCCATCCATCTCCATTTGGAGGTCTGTCAGTGTCAAAAGCATTTTCTGTTGGACATCGCTCATTTTATCTCTGGATCAAGATGTGAAGGAGGCCCACTCGGAAGACTACTGCATCTTTTATCAGGCAAGCTTGTAATCTCAGTGAAGTAAAATACATCAGGCTGATTTGACAAGATCTGTTTTCCTTAGGCTCAGGTAGATGGACGTTAACAAAGTGGTCCTCCCTTAATTCGTTATTAAAGGAGTCCTATTTCAGTTGTTCCATTATTTTCCTCTGGATCAACGTCAAGCTGACAGACCTATATTTACCACCAGCACTCCATTTTCATAGCATGTTAACAATGCACTTTTTTCCACTCACTGACTAAAAACCAACATATAGAGGTCAGAGCTCCTCTCTCCAGCTCTTTCAAAATTCTCAGATACGGATTTCTTGGATTTAATGATTCTAAAATGTTCATAGTCAGCAGACGTCCTGCATAACCATTTCTAGCTGCTGTCTCAATGGAAAATACTTCAATTTCATCTTGTGATAGAGCTACATCTTCTGTTTGCTAGGCCATGCAAAACTCGGTGCATTAGCACTGGCTTGAACACCAATCTCAACAGAAACCATCAAAACTGAGCCAGTCTCCAGGCTGAACTTTCAAAGCTCTTCCACCTGAAAAGCTCCTGGAAGCCAGTTTCAGCTCTACACAAGGTCATCCGCTCAGCTCCGTGAGAATAACTTCTCTTCTAGAACACCTGAGCTAGAACAATTTCTTTGATGCTTGCACAATGGACTAGGAGGAAGTATAGAGGCCTTCACGCCAAAGAGTTAAACATCTTCTAAACTAGAATAAAATAAAAGATTTGTTCTACTCACTGTGGGTTATGAGCAACACCTTGGATCACTTCCTAATTTGACCAGATTGATTTATTTATTCCCCCCCCCAAAAGTCATGCTGGAAGCGATCACCAAAACACTGGGGTAACGCTCAACTTCACACACAGCACAAGCACAGTGACAGAAACCAGCAAATGTCCTCACATGCACCGGCAGCTCCTAAACCTGCAGGGGCCGGACTGTCTGACAGGCAGAGAGCTGGGACCTTGACACTGTTCAGACTAATAAGCACATGCTTGAGTAGGATTTGAACAGCAGTTGTAATTGCCATCTGCATTATTTGCCTCTGCCATGCACAAACAGTGGCAGGCCCACATTTCTTAAATATTCAGGGAGGAAACTCAAGATGTTACTATGTGCCTCCCCCACACAGGCTGGGGGTCAGGGCACACAACTCTAATTATCCTTTTCTTTTCAGCTCCCCCCCACTGGATCAATGTAACGCTGCAGCTTGATCTTCTGCGAAGTTTTGAGCAAGCTGTAAAAAATTATCTTCCTCGTGGAGGGCAGAAGGAGATATTTGCAGACCATAAAGACTGTATTTGCATAGCCTAGATACTATCAGCTAATATAGAAACCTAATACCTCTTCTTAGTATCCCAGTAATATCTAACCCATCCTAATTTCCTGTTGTTTCTTTCAGGAGACGGCACGTCAGAACAGCTGTGGCAGCAAACACGCCCTTCAACAAGCCGGAGCCGTTGCACGCAGTGCTCCTGCGCTTGTGGAACGGCCCCCACTAGATGCCTGTCAGCAGCCCTTCCCTTGCCATTACTGCTGCTTCCCCCAGCTGCTCGATGCACAACAGCAACGGTCTACAGCCAGACAGACCTGAGTGAACAACGCAGCTCTGCTTCAGGAGAAGTTTGCATCGTCAGAGATGCAGCTCTTCGTCCCTCTCAGAGAAAAACCACCCCCACCCCCAGCAACATTTTAAAAACCCATTGCAGAATCTACCGGAACCACTTCCAATGACAGAAACCACGCAGTCAGTATGAAAGACAGAATGGCAACGTAGCGAAGAATGCATGCCCACTTCTGTGCAAAAACGCAGTCCTAGAAAGCTACACAAACACTCGGACACAACAGCTCTTCGATTTGGCCGCAGTACTGCCCTCGTGTTCAATCCAGCTCACCAAGTAAGACAACCCCGTTTCATTAAAGATGATCTCACCTAAAAGCAGCTCCGAGGAAGCTTTCTTGCACGGGAGGCTTTAACCGCCAGCCCTGATGCAGCCCGACGAGGAGCGGTGTTTGCTCAGCACATTCTGCTGGTTCCGGAGACGAAGCCAGCATTCCCAAGGCTGGAGATAATCGAGCAGATGAAGTCATGCACGCCGGACGCTCCAGGAACAGAAATGGATGGGGGGGGAACCAACGAGGGACCACATCTAGCTTTACCACGCGGAAAAGGAGAGGGGAAAAATGTTCTCCTTTTAATGATTCTCTACATGAATGACACGCTGGCATTACCAGTAAAATAGTGTTTGAAGGGATGAACCATTTAACCCCAGGAGAAATCAGACTCGCAGGCAGCCTGTCTAAACACAGGCACTACCATGGAGCATCTAGGTCTAAGGACAAAGATCTTTGGTGGGTACGGAGGGAGCCTCCAGCCAGTGGCTTCCTATTTTAGGGATCTCATTATTATCATCCCCATCTCTTTTGAGGAAGGTACTGCTAACACCACTTGACAACACGTAGAAATAAAAGGTGAGGCCCGTGCTTACAACAAACGCTTCCATTTTGGAGCGTGCTTAGGGAGCAGGCCAGGGCAGCGGAGGAGCGCACAGCAGCTCTCGGTAGCAATACTTCAAAGACGGCCCAAGGTTGGGCAGCAGGCCAGGATTAGATATTGATAACTACAAACATTTTTGAAAGCAACTGGGGTTTTAAGAGTCCTTGGGGTTTGGAGTTCAACCACTTAAGGGAAATAGCTTTTCAGCCCTTTCTGGAAAATCCTGTACTAGTTGCTTAAAAACTGAAATCATTGTATTGACCTGCCCCTGAACTCCTGTGCCTTCTTTTTACATTCATCTCTGCCTGCAGGCCCTCCAGGGAGGGATCTGGCCTCACACTGCAGCATATTTCTGGGGCTTACATGGCAATTACTATAATGGACAGCTTTCTTTTCAGATTGGGGGAAGAGTTTGGTGAAAATCCTTTCCATTCGCATATGTTCGCAATCTTCTTTTCCTGCTTCTTACACACACACATATCTCTCTTCGATTCAAAAACACATCACTTCCCTGCAGATGGCACAGCTGGATGGGTACAGCTCATTACTTTCTTAGAAGCTTCTTTTCTTCCAAATTTCTTATTTTTATTTTAACTCTTGCTTTATGCTTTCCTCCCCCTGTGTATGGATTATGGGCATGGTCTCTGCTGCTGGATGGAAGGGCACTACATTCCAGTTACCTGCTGCATATTAGATACAGTCACCTCCGGTGAAAGTGGAAAACTCCCAAGGGAGCATTTTTGGAAGGAAAGCCCACGCCAGGTGCCACGCCAGAATTTCTCTCCGCACGAGAAAGGCAGCTGCGGTCGGGCTCAGTTCACTCCTCTTGCCACTGAAATGGCAGCATGAAACCTTTAAGAGCAAAAATAGTTTACGCTTAGGCATTCCAGCCATAAAAAACCAGCCATAAAAAAACAACATAGCGAGCATCTCTGTCAAACACCCCACTGTCTCTTGCCGCATTGATTTCACTTCACGCTGAGTCTCATGGCAAAATCCCAGCACTAACGAAGTTAATGGGAGTTTCACCACTGGATTCAAGAGCGTTGGGATTTCACACACACTCTTCAGTCATAAAATTCCTTCCGCTCACCTCTGAGCTTAAAGACTGTGCCCGTTGCAGCCAGCATGGAGGATCTGGGGCTGATCCAATATCCTTTTAAGTTAATGGAAAGGCTCCCACTAACTTTAATCAGGACGGAGATAGATGGTTAGTGGATGACAGCATTGTATTTGAGAGAGCTAGATGTTGTTCTATAGTCAATAACATTGTCTTTTTAACCCCTCATGTACTTTGTTTGTCCTTCTGTTATCCCCCATGTTGATCTCAGCTGTTGTCAGTAATGATTTTGCAGGAGTGGGGGAAAGGAGCTTCCCATCATAATCATTCAGGTTTTTACTCTTCCCACCTCCTTCCATTTAATGTGAGCAGTAACTACTGAGGAAGTCTGAATATCAACAGAAGCATTCAGGAGAGAAAAATATAAAGATGTAAAAATGCACTAATAAAAATAATCTATATAACCATGGTTGACAATATGGCATGGCCTCAGTTATGCCTGCAGCTTACAGAAACCTCTCTGCATTAAAGTAATTCCTTTTGTTGGGAGGAGACATTAGTAACCAAACCGCAGTGACAGCAGAGTTGTGCTTAAGGGAAAAGTACTACTATTGTACCAGTGCCAATCAATAGATCTGAGTAAATGCTCTCCCCTCTCTGTGTGGAGACTCATTCCTCCTCCTCCTCCTGATCTTTCTTGTCACCCCCTGATCTTTCTTGCTACATCTAAACCTCACACTCGGGTGCCTCAGCTTTCTCTTGTTCCACCCCATGCTCAGTTTTTCTTCAAATACTATTCTACAGGGCACCTCCTTAGAAAAGGCTTACCTACACCTCTTACTACTGCCCATTTGTTTTAAATCCCAGTCCTACAACTGGGAGACAGTTTCTCTTACCCTGGATGAAGCAAGACATGAGAAAAGAGGTTGCACTGATAATCCGGGTAAACTAGGTCTGATCCAAGTCTGCCAGCCTGTAGGAGGGCTCTGGATGTCAGGGAGAGCTGGGTGACACAGAAGCCCACGCGAACATCGTGCAAATCTTCTCCGTGTTTCCGCCCAACCAGTGGCATGAAATAGGGCTTTTCTTATTATTTCACACATTTATTTTTACTGCTTTCTTTAAGCCCTATCCTATACTATTATGGTATGCTTGAAAACTGAGCAGAAAGTCCCAGGGCCATGTGCCACAGTTACCTGAAGCGTAAGCCAAGGGGTTTTAATTTCATGCCACCGGAGGGAAACACATTTCAGTCCTGGCCTTCCCACCTTCCAAAGCCCCCACACCCCCATTTTCTAATCTTTTTGGATCTCAAACGTATTCTCAGAGCAATGTATTCAAATGGAAATGAATAATCACCAGCTTAACAAAAGTCATTAATCCCCTGTAAGCACGCTTCTGCGTGAATCTATTAATTCTCATTTCCAAGTTTTCAGAATTAAACTAAGTGTTTGATATAGTACGTGCTACCTATTCTCTTTAATTAAACAGCCTCCCACTGTTGAAGTGGGTGAAATATTTCATCAGTCAACAGCATGTACAGCACTCACGGAGAAAATTTCCGGGCTTGCCTGACACAATAAACCCCTGAACATCAGCTGAAGTTTCTCAGCTCACATTAAATCCTGTTTGTGTCAGAAGCAGCAAGGGAATTAATTCCCTGGCATCTTTACGACATGTACCTTAAGAGAGAATTGCACAGTTCAGATTTATATTGAATATCCCCTGCACCCTTCTTCAGAGACTAAAGAGTGGCTCAGATCCACTACAAAGCCAAATGATTAATAACATCGTTAATCACCTGAATGACAGCAATTCCGTGACCATAGGAAACAGTTTTGCAGCGCCAACGCAATTTCCAGTGAATGAACGTCCGTTCACTGGCGTGATTTGCCACTTGGCAACTCTGGCAAGGAATTTGAGTAGCACAGGCATACACTGTGTCTAAGCAGTGCTGAAAAAGGAAGAGACTAGCTGTGTTTATACTTCTCACTGCTGCAAAGCCTGTGGAAGAAACGGGAGCTCTAATAAGCTGGTGGCAGAAAATACACAGTACCACTTATTTTCCCAATTCCTCTCGTAATACCCTCTGTTTTTTGGG
>Ga0065711_1002708_pt1 | contig 32091 bp, 15 predicted proteins | sample Hoacrofraction12_FD_59098 | JGI IMG/M metagenome (GOLD analysis project Ga0065711, IMG submission 59098) | Hoatzin crop microbial communities from Cojedes, Venezuela - Epithelial fraction 12 v2 (version 2) | ecosystem: Host-associated > Birds > Digestive system > Esophagus > Crop | place... | reverse complement strand
ACAGCAGGCTGCACAGGACCTTGTCCAGGCGGGTCTTGAATATCTCCAGAGAAGGAGACTCCACAACCTCCCTGGGCAGCCTGTTCCAGTGCTCCGTCACCCTCAGAGGGAAGTAACTTCAGAATTTAGTATTTGCCTAGTTTTAACTATGCACAGTTCTTACATACAGGATCTACCTTACTTTCTCAGTATGCTCTCACTGAAATCTCCCTCTTAATACAGAGAAAAGGGATGTATCCAAATTTGTCCTCTGGACTGACATTCCCAGACATGTATTATTTCACTTCCTGAGCTCTCTGACATTTGCTCCTGGGTATAGCATACCCATAATATTTTCAGGCCTTCAATGCATCTATCTCTTTCCAGCGCAAATTTCCTCGTGATTCCTGTTTCCTGATTGTCTAAATAAAGTAATGCTTTTTGTGTTTTAAAACTCTTGGAGGTGAAGTCATTATCAGTATTGAGGGTATGTGAGAGGTTGCTTTTTATAGCATACAACAGTGACGATAACACATTTGACCGCAGAAGCTATAATAACACAAGTATGGCTACAACTGCAGGTCATGCTTTTTCTTAGCTTACTTCCGTTTTATATTACAGCAGTTGACTGGCAAGTGTGTGTAGAACAGACAGTTCTTTTAGTCTAGCCCACAAATTCTCCTTTAAATATTGTCTGTCTATAGAAAAGATTTCTATCCAGATGTGCATGCGTACAAACAATCACAGACGTATTAGCATCTATTATCTGGGGAATGGATGCATCACGGCTCAGTATGCAATCTCTTGCTTAACAGTAAGCCACATACATAGGCGGGTTACTTACCAAGAAGAAATAATATATTGTTATTTTTCCTTGGATAAACAGGCCTGCATGTTCACAAATCAAAGTAATCTGTTTATATTATAGTAATGCTAGGAGAAATATCTTCCTAAATATCTCCAATGCTACAGGTGTACAAGAACTACTTATAGTAACATGTGTGAATTTTCTCCAGGACATATACACTGCATGTCACATCTGCTCTCACTAATCTCAGAAAAAGGCATGACGGGCTCTCAGAAAGAAGACAAAAATGAGCATGCCTGTCTTTGACTTGAGTATCACTGTACTTGTATTTTTTGTTTTCTGCTAAAGCTTCCTCATACAAAAATAATTCACAACTAAAATGGGCTCTTTCTGATCAAGGTTTCCTCATCCTGAATGCATGCTTAATTTCTCCACTCCACATTCATAAATAGCCTGAGAGCTTTCAAGCATCTGAGGTCATTGTGCTTCACACAATTGTTCTTTGTTGTACTTTGTGAAGGAGATTACATGAAGGCAAGCTGGAATTCCTGGATATCATATTTCTCACTATTGAAGAGCTATCTCCTTGAACAAAAAAAACCAATAAGGCTATCTGAAGTGACCTTGGCAATTGTTCATGTGCTTTATGGCATAGTACAATTGGATGCGAGTTCAAATCAAGCAGTCCTAGAAAATCATAGGGATCACTTTCAGGTCTCTGAACAGGTCAGATTTCGATGGATGAAGGATACATTTTCTGACATCCAGATCTGTGCATCAAACACAGTATTTGATTAGTATTAGTATTTTCCTGCATAATTTAACCCTGTCTATTATAGAACTCCATTGTAAGCAACTGCTGAGCTGTTAATCTCTGTAAGCATATTAAAACTAAACACATGTAATGGAAAAAAAGTTGCTGTTCACAAGGGGTAATTCTTAGTAAGTAGAGCCTAAAAACAAATTACAAGGAATCTCGTTATTTTTAAATGAATCTTATTAATGCAACTACTTGCTGGTAGATAATAGATCTTCAACACCATATGATAGAAAAATATGCTAAACTGCTTTTCTTTCCTTTTAGTTTGATGAAAATGAGAAATGCAAGTAAGTGCAAGGGAAAGAGTCTGTCTCTCTCCTTTAAAAACCTTTTGATGTTCTTCCTTTGTGAGAAAGGTAGGAGATCTCCACGTTTCCAGACTGCTAGTTTTCAGAAACCGTAATACCAGTGGAGAAGGAAAGGTATCACAGAGGCTGTACTTCCTGCACTCCAAAAAATTCAATGGGAAGAGGCAAGTGTTGTGCCTGCCACTGGAAAACTTTCAGTTGAGTCTTTGCTTTATTAGACATTCAAAAACCTAAAGACTCAAAGCGAGAGCACGCCATGCTTCTAAACAGTGTGTAGAGCAGCCTGTGTTCTTGGGCCTAAGATAATTTTAAAAGTGAACTTGTTCTCTATTTTAACTTATACTGTGTGTCTACTTGGAGACCAAAATTTGTGAATCTAGGCACAGCAGAGGAAATGCTTCTGTCCCCCAAATTCGGTGGGATAATGTCAAGAATCTGTTGGCTTCCAGTGCAAGGTGTTTCATTGGCAGCAGATGACAGCAGTTTGGATGGAGGCCTTGAGAAATCCACACCTCTATCCACATTTAAAAAAAGGATGAGAAAGAAAATTTGGTAATAGTTAGACAGTTTGTTGTTTTTTTTTCTGTATGTGTGGAGTACACCTGTGCAGAACTAAACTTCATAAAGATTTTTGTCAACTCTATGCACAGAGGATTGGTCATGCTGTATTCATTAAGGGAACAGGAGTTTTGTGTGTGTATTATATCCTTGTATATCCATTATAACCATGCATTATTTTATATATCCACTAAACCCTCAGCACACAGTTTAGGTTGTATGCTGCCCAAGAAACAAGAGCCACTTCCTGCTTGTTCTCGTCCCACGAAGTCCCTTTTGACAGTGGAGTCAAGGGAAACCCTGTAACTGTTACCTCAGCTACCACACCTTTTCTTACACCCAAAATTACAAGTGAGAGATATCTTTTCAACAGCTTTCTGAGGACAAATATAACCCTATTGATTTAATGTAAAACTTTTTCAAAGTGTGACTGTTTTGTTTCATGAAGACAGACTGAAATGTCAACAAACATCATGGTAAATTCAACAAAAGTTTCTATTTTTACTGTGTTTTGAAGCTGCTACTTTGCTTTTTGTAAGATAAAATATAAAATGTATTAAAAGGTGAATTTGTCAAAATGCATTATTTCAACTGACTAGAAACTGTCAGGATTTTTTGTTCATTTTGGGAGTGCAGGGTGGTATTCAAGCATCTGGGAACTTTTCTAAAAGACAAGTAAAATGTTTTAGTTAAAGAATTTGCCAAAACAAGCACTTCAGTTGACGTGTGCTTGAAATTTTACTAATTTCAGGCTGCAGTTCAGAGGAAACAGAGGTACATATATAACCTTTTTTATGAAGTTGTATTTCTTTGTGGTAACTAATGTATAAATGTATTATCACAGAATCAGGATCACAGAATCACAGAATATGGGGGTAGGAAGGGACCTCTGAGGATCATCTAGTCCAGCGCCCCTGCCAAAGCAGGGTCACCCAGAGCAGGCTGCACAGGACCTTGTCCAGGCGGGTTTTATCATAAGGTTACCGTTAGCTGTAGTGCTTTCATAATGCATCCACAGAGAGCATGTCACAGAAGCAGATGTTAGATTAATGTGATTTCACATGAATACCTGGTCTGCAGTTCAGCATCCACAGCGAGTGTTGGGTTCACAGGAAGTGTAATGAAATGTGAATGCATTGTATTTCATTATATTTGGCCACTTTTTTCTACTATTTAAACAAAACTTTTACATAGTCACAATAATTTTGCATGCTCTTAAGCCAAAGGCAGAAGGAAACAGCACCTCAGTTCCTCCTCTGTGAATGCAAGCACAGTCAGCATGCTTCAAATGAAGGAGGGAATGTTAATTCAGATCTGTGAAAGAACACAAAACACAGTAACCAAAGATGTCTCAATCATTAAGCTTGCAGAGCTTTCAGTAGACAGTGTCAACACGGACATTTAAAATACCTTACAGCATTCACTGGAGTCAGCACTAACAGAGATTTGGTAGGAATTACCTGCAGACTGAACAAGGGCTAAGCACAGATTGCTGGTGATGCTTGTAACTCTAAACTCCAGTTTACATGCTAAAGAGGTACTTACAGAGTTTGGAAATGTCACAGATTTCACTCTACTTTGGTATCACACATAACCAATGTGCCTCGCCTGTTGATTTTGGACTTGTGCCAAGGAAGTAGGGGAGGAATTGAACATGGCCAGAAGTCTCTAAAGCCTTCCCACTTACTAAGGTCCATTGTGTAAAACCTTCATCTTTGCTAAGAAATTCTATTGTCAGATATTTTTCTAGGTTTTCCCAGTTTTCAATGACTATTCTCTTTTCCCTCTTCTTTGAAGAAAGATAACATCCTGTCCAACCTCAAGCAGGGAAACCCCCCACCACCACTATGTGTGCGTGCATTTAAGCATGAATGCAAGTCCTATTCACAACTCTTGGCAAAAGCTAATGTCGGTTTTTAAGCAAATGTGGTTGGACTTGAACACTTTGACTCAAGTGACAGCCTACACAGGAGTTTACTGTGCACCTTTTTAGCAGAGAAGAACACAGAATAAAATCCAGTAGAAGCCTCTTAGGGCGGGAATAGAAATACAGAGAGGCTGAATGTATATGTGTAAATCATAGCTACAATCACAAAAGTAGTCTGATTTTCTGTTGAAGTAGGCTGGAGAATTAAGAAAAGTCCATAGAATAATAAACTTACCTCCTTTCCACATGTAAGTAACTGACCTCCCGTCTGTTTCTTTCACTGCTTTTTTTTCTGACTTTTTTTTATGTTCTGTCATAGAAGTTACTTGTTCCAAGGTAAAGACTAAAAGCTGGTCTTGCAATAGATCAGTGCCTTGACATTGGATATCTCGGTGATATTTTATCAGCTGACAGTGTTTGAAATGCCCAGGGTCTGAAAGAGTTTTGTCAAAGTCATCTGATGATCCCTAGTTTAATGAAACTCAGTTGAGGTTTTTCATGGGATGACTGAAGGATCCAAAATTAGTGTGTCACCATCACGTTTTCTAGGCCTCTGCTGCATGGAAAGTAGTCTTGGTGGTGATTACACAAGCTGTGTAAGCTCTTCTAAAATATTTCTGAGTAACAAGGAATGATGCAGAGTTTTACTGTCTGCTTCCTAAATGTTCCTATAAAAAATTAGAACTCACACCCTTGTAGTTATTCAATAGTAAACACATTGATCATAAAATGTTAATCATAGCAGCAAGGACAAATTCACCATTACATTTACTTAATCTTCCCATAAACATTGAAGATGTAGCCTCAGATTCAGTCTACTTAACATTAGGTACCCAGCAGAAATATATGTCTTAGGATGGTGTCAGTCCTATGGTGTTCACAGACAGAAAAAAAAGTAAAAGATATTTCCCATGGGCTACAGAAAGGACTTCAGTTAGATAGGCTATTCAACCCATAAAATCTCTAATCTGAGACTGGATGGGTCTAGGCCTATGTCCTTGGTCCTTGAAGATTAAAGTTTTACTGCGTGATGAGCTGAAATTAATTATAACTTCATGAGTTTATGGCTACCACTTCAGAATAAACTACAACAATCTTCACCTGTATGCAGTATAGGCGATAGCTGAATACAGACAGAAATACTGTGCAAAAGAAGCTGTAAGCAGCCCTGAGGAGATTAGCTGGCTTTCTCCAGCAATGGTGAGGTTCATGTCCCTTTGTATTATAGAAGTCAGTTTTCCACTGGTAATAGTGCTTATTGGTCATATATACTGTGCTATCAAGGTCACAAGACTGGGAATTTTTGTTGGGTTTTAATATCTATTAGGGAATTAATCTTGTAAGATGCTGAGGAGACGACTTTTAGAGAGATGTGAGGACACTTGGATACTAAACCAGGGAAACTCAAGGGAGAGACAGGAAAGAATGGGTCTTGTAAAAGCACGATGTACAAGGTATGAAATATCTGTAGTATAATTAGCAGGTACAGTCAGCAAATGCAAAACAGCTTTTCCTGACAGACTTGCTCCTTGCTCTTCTCTTCAACCTCCCACCACACATAAAGCAATCCGGATTTTCCTTCCTAATGTTATTTGGAGAACAAAATAAGGCAAACTAAACACAACTAAAAACATATGATTGCTATTGTACACAATCTATGATTGCTATTGTACACACATCTACAGGGCTTTTGACTAATGATCAATCCATCTAGATTTCATGAGAAACATTTTATTCCCTTTTATTTGTTTTGAATAGCAGCTCCTAGTGATTGAAGACCACTGAACTCTATAACTGAAAGATTAAGGCAGAAAGAATATAGCCAAAAAATCTGAGACGGCAAAAACAAAGGTGTAATTTGTAAGCACTCTTGTAAGTAGGGTAAGGATTTAAAATGATCTTGACAAAACAGAAAGTCATTCTAAAACCTTACAGTTTGAAATTTTGTGAGACAATAACAAACTACAATAGAAAGAAGAAAGAATAGAAAATATAGAAAGAAGAAGCGAATAAACGGCTGCAGAAGGCAAATGCTCAGGTAGGTAAGACACCACACAAAAGGATCTGGGACTGCACTGGTCACAAACGCAGCAGGAGTCAATAATTTTATGTTAGGAGCTGGGGTAGTGGAAAGGCAGATTTTATTCTAGGATGTGCGTAAAGCAAGAAGAGCAACTATTCCACGGTACTGACAGGGTCCCTGCTTCAGGGGACATTTTTGTGAGCAGTCCAGGTCTCATATGCGCAGACTACCTTACGGGCAAATACGTGTGCAACAGTTATTCATACAAGCGCACTCTGCTCTACTCATGCTGGGGAGGGGGAGAAGCTGTGTCTCTGCCTTAGTACAGCCCTAGGTCCAAGCTTATAAATTTTACTGAGACGAAGTTTACAGTTCAGGTTTTCTGACATGCTTATATGAACTTGAGGAGTAGATTGATTTATTTTCTATTTTTCACTTTTTTGGTCAGAGCACAAGAAAAGGAAAAAAAATCTGTCTACAATGTGCATAAGCAATGAAAGGCAGAAAAAATTGAGGGTATGAAATATGACAGGCCATAGCTGGATCACTGGGTAGATAATATAGGGTAAAACTGGGAACGGCAGGACCAAACCAGCTGAAAAAGAGTAAATAACATGCCAGTAAAGGGAGAGTGAGGCTGGATAAAAATCAGCAGAAGAGGAGAAGACTAGGCAGTGGAAGGTGGTAGAGAAAGTGGGTGCTTTAAAGTCTTTAGTCACAGCTGTCTTACTTGTCACTAACAGCAACAACCAGTGAGGTGTAAAAAATCAACCACATGGCCATTACCTCTGCTGGAAAGGGGAAGGAGTTAAAAATACCAACCTTTTCCAGATGAAGCTCTGTATACTGCTGTACACATGATGTGTAAATAGAGTTTGACTAGGATGTTGACTGAATATATTCCTCTCAGAAAGTCTCTCAGGCTTTTTAAATACCACTTAGTCATCAGGATATTCTCTTTGTGTCTTATCCCAAGGGCAGCATCATTTTCAATAGCAGAAGTACCCACAACACATTCATTTAACACTCGTTTAGGATTATTTCTGAGGGAGAACCTTGCCTTTCTTATTTAGCTTTTCCCTCCCCACACCTGTGGGCAATCCAGTGCAGCCCATTTATAATATAGTTTGGGTCACAGACATGTCTCCTGGACTCTCCCACCACTGCTAGCTATTTATCCTTAATGAATGTAGGGTCCACGATTCCAGAGACAGCTGGAACAGCTGCACAGCTAAGCAGATGGTAAATGTATCTGACAGGTGACCGACTGGTCCTTTCTGTAGTTTGTCAGCTCAGGCACAGAGGGAACTGCTCCTGGCAGAAGAAGGGAGCGTGTGGCTTGGGGTGCTGGAAGGGGGTGTGTGTACCCCAGCCGGGACTTGTTCCCCATCCTGCTCCCAGCAGTGCATCTGATTGACTGCGGAGGGGCACACCTGCAGGCGAGAGCTGTATTCTTCACTTTAAAGTGTAACAAAGGTGCTGAAACCAAGAAGCGTAGAGGAGGGGGTTGTTTTACCTGTTGTGTGGTTTTGCCCTTCAGAGTTTTCACTTGCGCCTACAAAACAAAAACAAAAGCAAATCCTTTCCTGTCTTTCTTAGCAATTACGCTATAAGTTGTCTTCCTCTTTGGGGGGAAGCAGATACTGGGCATGCTATTTTGTGGGTGTTATAAGAAAAAAAGCTTCGGTTATACCTTTTTCAAAGGGAGAAATGCTGTGATTAATGGTATACTACTTCCTACAAATTACTTCATGCTCCATAATACTTGCAAGTTTGATTTTGCTTTTTTTTTTTTTTTAAATAGAAGGCACATATTCAAAGGACTGTAGACAAAATTGCAATACATGTCTTGTTTTGCATATGCAGTGGGAAAGCCTGTAGTGTAAACTGCAGGCTCTAGGCAGCTTCCTCTGTGTTTTCCTGAAAGATAAGTAAGTGATTTTACAGGACCACTTTATGTATAAAACCTGCTGAAAGACAAATAGCTTAAAATGGAGTCTGTTGGAAGGCAAAGTTTTTAAGATGTCACATTTGTGGGTCGCTGTGCCTTGTGTCAAATGAGCTTATTGTGATCACAGCTCTATGTCCAGTGGGAAAACTTGTATACTGCAAGAACTAGCTTTATAGCACAGGTACAGTCTGTACTCATATTCCTGATGTGTCAGCAGGCACGAAACTTTAAACTAGAGAGAACACTTTGCCTAAATGACTTCATTAACATGTGCTGTTTCATTAAAGCTAAAACATATTAAGGACATCACTTAGGTAGGTAGGAGGTTTCAGCTTTATTTTTTTCAGTGAGGCAGTTTTATCCTTTGAAAACACAACCAATCTTGAATGTAAGGATGCCTCTCCTTGTAGTGCTAGATCAAGCAATGTGCTCCGAGCCCAAGAGCCCTCACATGAAACAAATGCCGTAAGAGCTCCAGGTTCTTTGTCTGCACTTAACCACTGTATGGCACTGACATAAGAGACACGTCAAAGAGCCTGGTGGCTCTTTTCTCCTTGCTTGCACACTTGGGTCCAGTAAAAAATGTCACCTTTCTCACTGACTCTTGCCTTGCATTCTTGTACTGAAAAACTGGTCAAAACCTGTATGTCTCCATTATCATATAGCCAAAGGGGACAGCAGTTGTTTTACTGTGGAACAAAGCAGAACCTGAAAGCAAGAGGGCTGCTGTGGGAGGGGGCACTCGTCCTCAGGCTTGCTTTCATGTAAAGTCAACAAGCTACACCCCTCTAAGCTCACCGAAGTGGCTAGGGAAAGCAGGCACTTTTGTTACATATCCTGTATTTCTTCCTGCGTAAAAACAGAGGACTTCAGTGGCTAGGGCAGTGAGCTTGAAACCGTTTACAAGTACTCGTAAAGAAAAGTATAGGAAGGAACTGACTGTGGTGGGTTGACCATGGCTGGCCCCAGGTGACCACCAAAGCCGCTCTATCACTCCACTCTTCAGCTGAACAGGGGAGAGAAAATATAACGAAAGGCTAATGAGTCAAGATAAGACAGGGAAAGATCACTAGACCATTACCATCACAGGAAAACCAGACTTGGGCAAAATTATTTAACTTATTACCAATCAAATCAGTGTAGGATAATCAGAAATAAAATTAAATCTTAGAACACCTTTCCCTGCCCTTCTCTTCTTCTGGGCTCAGCCTTACTCCTGATTTTCTCTACCTCCTCCCCTTGAGCGTCACAGGGGGATGGGGAATGGGGGTTGTGGTCAGTTCTTCACACGTTGTCTCTGCCGCACCTTCCTCCTCAGAGGGAGGACTCCTCACACTCTGCCCTGCTCCATCATGGAGTCCCTCCCACGGGAGACAGTTCCCCATGAACTGCTGCAACGTGGGTCCTTCCCATAGGCTGCAGTTCTTCACAAAATGCTCCATCATGGGTTCCTTCTACAGGGTGCAGTCTTTCAGGAAAAGACTGCTCCAGTCTGGGTCCCCCATGGGGTCACAAGTCCTGCCAGCAAACCTGCTCTGGCATGGGCTCCTCTCTCCACAGGTCCCCAGGTCCTGCCAGGAGCCTGCTCCAGCACTGGCTTGCCACAGACTCCTTCAGGCATTCCCCTGCTCCGGTGTGGGTTTCTCCATAGGCTGCAGGTGGATATCTGCTCCACCATGGACCTCCATGGGCTGCAGGGGCACAGCCTGCCTCACCATGGTCTTCTCCACAGGTTGCAGGGGGATCTCTGCTCCAGCTTCCGGAACACCTCCTTGCCACTTCTTCAGTGACCCTAGCATCTGCAGAGCTGTTTCTCTCATATGTTCTCACTCCTCTCTTCTGACTGCCGTGCACAGGGGATTTTTCCCCTGCTTAAATGTGTTACCACAGATGCACTGCCACCGTCACTGATGGACTTGGGCTTGGCCAGTGGCAGGTCTGTCTTGGAGCCAGCTGGCATTGACTCTGTCGGACACAGGGGAAGCTTCTGGCAGCTTCTCACAGAAGCCACCCCTGTAGCTCCCCTGCCACCAAAACCTTGCCATGCAAACCCAATACACTGACTTAGTGGCCTTTAAAATAATTTTGAGCTGTGTCTTTTCTGGAATATGGACTGTGGCTCAACACAACAAAAAATAAATGATGTGAGCTAGCCCATTTTATTTCTTCAGGTACTGCCAATTCTGTTTTCTGCAACAGACAAGCTCAATAGTGCTAAGCAGCAGAAGTGATACAAAAGATCTGATGTCACAGTGTTATAGTAATAATTTACAGGTGGTCAGGAAAAAATTCAATCCTATCCATGTTTTCTGAGTCTGTGAAATTGGAAACATCAGCAGAGATGGTCTGCAGGAATCTTTTCCAGGTTTCTGCCAGGGTATTCATCCCTGAGCTCATCAAGCAGGTTATGGGGGATATAGACTGCCAGGATACAATGCATGTAGAGCATCCCCAGTGTGTTAATGACCCTGCAGTCAGCAGTTCCAGCACTTACATTTGCAGCTCTGTTAGTTGGATCTGCTGAATCTCCTGGATAAGCACCACTGGAGTTTCAATATGCAAGGTAGTGAAGCACACAGTTTTGTGTTCCCTCATTGGGGTGTGTGCCTGTCAGGGTTTCTGAGGAATTTGGGCTGACATCCAGGTATGGTGGGAACAGGCTTTTCAGTATTTGCGCAGCAGGCAGTCTCTGCTAATGCCCTGGAACAGGACTCCCAGTCCAAAGTTTGACCTTAAAAAAGAATGAGGGGGGGGGGAAATATTTCATTTAAGATGGTTTGAAGTTCAGCTTCTGAAGTACCCTATGTAATGGAATTTACTTGCTCAGACTAGCTCTTACGGTTGTTCATGGCTGCATCACTAGGTGTAGAGAAGCTCATACTTCAGTCATTCACTGATATGAATGCCTTGCTGTTCCCAGGAAAGGCTCATTTGTATGAAGAGGAATTGGCAGACGCAAATCCAGTGTGACTTAGAACAATAGGACTTTCTATATATGAGCAGAAAAACCTAACCACAGGCCAATGGATGAAAGGAGTTAACAGCTGTGAATATCTGTGAAATATATTACCAGCATTTAAATAAGTAAGGGCTGGTGTTATTGTGTCACTTGATTGGGAAATTTTGGAACGCTGTTATATAAGAGATGAAGCACTCAACAGCTAGAAGTCAGCAGGTTGATTAGACAATTCATCTTGTAGCCGTTTTGCTGTTTGGTTATTAAAACCAAATGCAGCTATGCGTACTAACAACAGGACAACTTCCCATCTGAGGTGTAATTGCGTTTGTCTGTTTCAAAGTAAAAAGGTGCTGCTGTTTCACAGTGAATTTGTACAGCAAAGTTCCTGTGTGGCAACTGCTAACCACTGATGTCCTGCCAAAGTTGTAACAGAAAACTTTGCCTCTTGAGTTGCCAATAAACTGACCAGGATTGTGTGCCTGTAAAAGAAAGGAAGAGGAGAAGTAGGGCTGAGAACCTACATCAAATAATTTGTTACCAAACTTCTTTTTCTTTAAGATAGAATAGTGCTTTTTTCTTCCTGGATTTTCAGTAAGTGCCAAAAGCTTCCTCCAACTTAAATTTGCCTCAGTTAATCTTCTTTGTCTCTGTTAGCTCTATCTAGATTTTTTTAATCCAAGACTCCTGCTTTTAAATGGAACCATCTGAATGTTCGGTACTTCTTTTCCAAGCTGCAGTCATGAACTAAAGCTTGAAAATATTCATGATACTTCGAGGTAGTTTGTTTCTCTGAAGTGACTTTTAGTGATTTAAAAACTTGCTTAAATATTTGTTAGAGCCTGGAGATGAACAAAAGAGTCCAGTAGGTTTGACTTCTCTTTTGCATAAGAAATGATACAGTCTGCAGGCTTAGGCCCTGCCTGTTCTTGTGAATATCCACCCTGAAATCTCATAGAATCACAGAATCATAGAATGCTTTGTGTTGGAAGGGACCTTTAGAGGTCTTCTAGCCCAATGCCCCTGCAGTGAGCAGGGATGCCTTCAACTGGACCAGCTCGCTCAGAGCCCTGTCCAACCTGGCCTTGAATCTTTCCAGGGATGGAGCCTCCACTATTCTCAGGGTAATCTGTTCCACTGTTTCACCACTCTCATTGTAAAAATTTTCTTTCTTATATCTAGTCTGAATCTCCCCTCCCTTGGTTTAAAGACGTTACTCCTTGTCCTGTCACAACAGGCCTTGTTAAAAAGATTATTCCCATCTTTCCTATAGGCCCCCTTCAGGTACTGAACGGCTGTTAGAAGATCTCCCCGCAGCCTTCAATTTGGCAGTTTGAACAGCCCCAACTCTCTCAGCCTTTCCTCATTGGAGAGGAGTTCCGGCCCTCCTCCAGACCTGCTCCAGCAGCTCCATGTCCTTCTTGTGCTGGGGGCTCCAGAGCTGGACGCAGGACTCCAGGTGGGCTCTCACCAGAGCAGAGTAGAGGGGCAGAATCCCCTCCCTCGACCTACTGGTCACGCTTCTCTTGATGCAGCCCAGAATATAGTTGGTCTTCTGGGCTGTGAGCACACATCGCTGGCTCATGTCCAGCTTTTCATCCACTAGCACCCACAAGTCCTTCTCCTCAGGGCTGCTCTTAATCCCTTCATCCACCAGCCAGTATTGATACTGGGGTTTGCTCCAACCCAGATGCAGGACTTTGCACTTGGCTTTGTTGAACTTCTTGAGGTTCACACAGCCCCACTTCTCAAGCTTGTGCAGGTCCCTCTGGACAGCATCCCATCCTTGTGGCATGTCAACTGCACCACTCAGCTTGGAGTCATCTGCAGACTTGCTAAAGGTGCACTCAATGTCACTGTCTGTGTCATAGATGAAAATGTTAAACAACACCGTTCCCAATACGAACCCTTGAGGGACACCACTTGTCACTGGTGTCCATCTGAACATCGAGCCATTGACCACTACCCTCTGGCCGTGACCTTCCAACCAATTCTTTATCCACCGAACAGTCCACCCATCAAATCCTTATCTCTCCAATTTAGAGGGAAGGCTGTTGTGAGGGACTGTGTTGAAGGCTTTACAGGAGTCCAGACAGATCACATTCATAGCTCTTCCCTTGTCCACCAATGTAGTCACAGCATCATAGAAAGCCACAAGGTTGGTCAGGCAGGACTTGCCCTTGGTGAAGCCATGCTGACTGTCTCATTCACCTCCCTGTCCTCCATGTGCCTTAGCATAGCTTCTAGGAGGATCTGTTCCATGATCTTCCCAGGTACAGAGATGAGGCTGACAGTTCGGTAGTTCCCAGGGTTGCAATATTCACCTTACACACTGTTGAATACAGGTTTAGGACTTCAGTTATGGCTATCGGTGACAATGGTGCTTTGACTTCTGCTGCTCTCTCAAGGCTATTCCGTGAATCTGTTCCCCAACAGCAGCTGTTCCATGAAAGCTGAAAAACAGAGAAGTACTAAGATCAGAGTGGGGGGTAGTACGTGTTCTGTAGGAGAAGAGGAGCTCTCAACACAACTATTAAAACTGTAGTTAGACTAAGTTTATTTAAAAATAAAGGCTCGCAGAAAATGATTTTAAGGGGTTCTGTAATTCTTGGTAGTTTGTGCGGTGACATGCCGGTGTTTTGTGCTCTATTCCTGCTGTCCTTTTCCACAACTGACTGTGACAGTTTCTTACAAAAGATGCGGTTGCCATGTAACTGAAGAGGAGAGGTCTGTTGCAGAAATGAACATGAGACATCTAACTAGCTGGAAATGTTTACTTATGGAGTGGACTTTATGGTGTTACGGACTTATGGAATAACAGTATGGTGTTCTGGCTGTGGAATTTGAAGGAAGTGGGAAATTGCAAACACTGTGTGAAATTTTGAGGCCATTGCGATGCTTCCATGTTCAGCTGTATCCTCTGCTGAAAAGAGTTCAAACCCAGATACATCACGCTCTGCTAAGTACCAGGATATGGGCTGCGCTGCATGTCACTTTTGCTTGTTCAAAGGAAGGTAGATAAAATCCCTGAAACATTCTTACAAGTAAGGACTCTTCCCCTCTGGTGTGATGATTACATGGCTATTGAATCAGGCTGCCATTTGTTTTCTGTTTCTGGTCAAACAAATCTAGAATCCTTTTTCTGTGCAGCAGAACAGCTTAAACAGGATGAAGCGGAGAGACTTCCAGTGCAGAACAGCCAATAATAGTTGGAGTGTTTCCTTATAGACATGCAAGTTTGGAACTCCTCAGACAAGGAAAAGCAGTTGAACTTGGCTCTCCTACTTGCTTGTGAATGCTCTTCGGAAACACTGTAAAAAAGGATACAAGTTCTGAGATCTCTTCAATGGCAAGAGTGGACCTTGCTCAGTGCTTTGAGGGGAAGGAGGAAGGTTCTGGGCAGCAGATTCTGATTTGGCAGAGGCTCTACCTTGCAAACACCCTGAAGTAAGCTGATGTGAGATTTGTTTGTGTAATCAGAATTTCTTACTGGCTGCCCCTAGACAGCCCAGTCATGAGCACTTTGTTTATCAAAATCTTTTTATAAGGGCTCTGACATCTACTGTTCAAGCAGTGTGACACTTAACTTGCAGACTTGAAAGACTTGTACTGGAGTTGACCCAGAGTACTCAGTATCACATGCAACATGCTAGACCATAGTCCCTCCTTCCCCCTCTCTGCTCCCCCAAATCATAACATTTTCAGTACTGAGGAGAAAATTTTTCACCAAGTGCTGCAGTAGGATTTCATGAATATATTTTTATTTGTTTGCGAAAATGTTGCAGTCTCAAGGCTCTTGGGATTTTAAAGGAGGTTTTCCTCTGGCAAAATTCTCTCTGAATTCAAGAGTTTTGCAATGAGACTTTTAGTCTCTAGAACAGTGAGGGATAGGGTTACATTTTCTTGTTCTGATATATTCCAAAAAATATGACTAAAAATTATTCTTGTGATTTTTTTTTCTTCCTCTGGTGATTCATAGCTTAGAGTCTATTGTTAATACTGGATACATGTCACTTTCACAGCTGAACATATTGCAGAAATCTAAAAACATTTTTGAAAGAGCTAGATGACAAAATTATTAAAAGCTCCTGATGATATGCAGTGTATTTGTAGCTCATGAGTGGGAGAATCCATTCCATACTAACCATTGTTCAGAAATGATAGCTTATAAGCTTCGTTGCTTACTGAGGAAAGGCTTTAACTATGTATATTTTTGAATACTTGAAGTTAAGGAGGTAAGTCACTTCCCTCACTTGGGAAACAGATGTGTGGTGAAAAGGGCTGTTCTCTTCATAAAGAAAGGGTGTCAATAAGGCTTTTTTGTCCTAGTAAATGTATACATCACTTCACAAATGTCTATTGTCCCCAGCAAGTAGAATATTTCCGCCTCTAGATTTGTCTCTCCGTTCCAAATTTAATTCTTATCCTAATAACCAAGGTCAGTCAAGTTTCCCAGGGAATGCCCACGATGAAGAGATGTCTGCTTCCTCCAAATCAGTTGGATGGCAGTATTTCCCTTTGGTTTTTAACCCTTTCTGCAGTAAGAGTCCACTTCGCAAAGCAAAAAACCTGCAATCTCCCCTTCTCTGTGACTATATCCTCCTACCAGCCTGCTTCTGTCTGAAGACTCTTAAATGTTAACTCGCATCAATCTGACGTTTTCTCTCTCACACAAGAGAGCACATGACTAACTATTGTATTTATCTAACGTCAGAGGTTTTGTGCTCCTGACACTGATTGTAGTATCCGAGTGCCTTCTGCATAGTTCGCCATTAAAAAGCCGAAGTTGTGCTGGATTTCATGGTGCATACATGGTCTCTTTAGCTGAGATTGTAACCGAACACTGCTTTCGTGATGGTGTTGGCAGGAATTAGAGGTTAAAATAAGCATCAGTCTTGCGGTGACTGAAATGCCTGAGGAGGGTCTTATGGCTTACATAAAGATGGTTCATGCTTCTGTTTCATGCACCTGAGTCACTCTGGTGAAAAATGCTTGGTCTTGAAACATAGGACTAAAGCTTCACTTTCTTGGAGGCTTCTGAGCAAAAGTGTAGTGTGTTTTCAACAACCTCTTGATGTATGACAGGTGCAGCAGTGCTGGCTGTGTGACCCTCAGCCCTCTGGGTTCTGGCCTTCATGAGCTGCTGCAGATAAGAACAATATTTTGGCTGCACTATAATCAAGGGGTACAGTTGTAGTCTTCTAGAAAAGACCTTGTGTGTGTAGTCTAGAGAAGTCCCAGGAGCTCTATAATCCTGTCTGGGAGCCTGGTGCATATCTGACTGATGAAACCTAAGCTGCTGTAACTTCATTGCACTCAGTTCCTTGGCTAGATAAATAAAAGTTACTATGGTTATGAGCAAGAGCTGCTTGTGCAGATGTATCTTGCAAAAGGCCTCGATTTCCCTGTCTTGATTTAATTTTTGATATCAGGTTACTAAGAGTTTGATTATTTTCTTAAAACTATCCCAGGGACATGATGTCATTCTTTGTTACTGAGGAAAGGCTCATGTGAAATGATGGGTCTTGCATTATGTTCTAAAAATAGCCAGGTCACTCCCATCAACAAAAGATAAGATTTTTCAAGTTACGGAAAACCCCATGTGATCGCACACAGACAGAGAACACAAAACCAAGGCAAAGTTCAGGAAACACACCAGCAAAGTCTAATTGTGGGAAAAGACATGCAAAATATTTAACACTAGATTAATGAGAGGATCTTTGCCATAAAGTATTTACCAAAATTGAAAGTTTTCTCAGAAAAGCTGTAAAACGATTGTGTAGAAAACCAGGGAGGTGTCCTGAGGTCTTGGCTCTGGGAAAGGTTGAACGGAGTTAGAGTCAAAGAAGCACTTCGTTGCAAAGTAGTATGAGAGCAGTGTTTCGATGTACTCTAAACAAATATATTGGAGATCCTCTCCTATGAGATGTATCAGTGTTTCAGTTTTATTTCCAAGGAAACAAAACATCTGTCAGGTTCTGGTGTCAACAATTCCCTAGAATGAAGTAGTGCAACAAAACTCATGTGTGTAACTTGAAAAGACATGATCCTTATTCTCATGCCCAAAGAGTCCCTGACAAGCTCTTCGGTTTATGGAGCCTTAAAAAAAAAGAAAAGAATTTTAGGTGAGGCAGGAGAGAAACATCAGGTAAATATGTCAATAAAACCTGTAACATGTAGAGCAATTATAAAATTAAATTTAGGCAGTAAATTTGGGCTTAATAAACTTAGTAGGAGTCAGTTTAGCTACCCTTTTTAACAAGGAAGACACTTGAAGACACATAGGGTCAAGACCATGCTCACTGAAAGAGTGTGATAACCTTGCATAAAGAAAATAGAGGAAAAGTATCTGAAAGATTCAATATATGGGGTGATCTGTGAAAAACAAAGGCTGTGTGAAAGAGTGGAGGGACTGCAATGGGAACATTTGAAACTGCCACCAGAGTCCAAACCTCTATAGACCACAATTTAGCAGAGGTGGCATTCTGTGTGGAGGTAGGGGTCAGTAACAATATCTTAAAAGTAGGTCGTATGCCATTACTAATATGGGCCCTTGTTAGTACCTGAAGATCTGAAGAGTCTGAATATTTGAGGGGATGGGAGGAAGGAAGGTTGTCTGCTTATGTTAGTGGAATGAGCCATGTGTTTTTTGGCTTATGCAAATCCTCCTATTTTTAGGCTTGTTTGACCTTCACAGTATGCAAACTTATTTTAAGTACAATAAGCTTCTGATGAACATTTATTGGCATTATCTGTCAAGTAAAGTATTGTAGGGGATAAAGTAAAAAACTTTTACAGGCATTTTAATACCTTTTGAAGAAAACAGCATAATGAAAACAAAAGAAACCAAAAAACCAAAAAACTTTATAGCCCCTTTACCAGAATGTTAGTATTTTGTATGTCTGAGACATCAGTAGCAGTACAGAGTATTTTTCTGAATTTGGAAATGTGGTAGCAGTTTTTAATAGAAGTATCCTGGGCGTTAAGAAATCAATGGCAATTTCAGTTGTAGTTCCTCTCCAGTGATACTTCAAGGTACTGACAACTGCTGATAATTTATGTGTGTACTGATCTTCTAGAACTCACACGATATTTGGGTAGGAAAGATGGTGGATTTTTGTTTTTCCACCTAGAAGTCTAGTTACAGCTGTCTACATCTGCTAGGTGTTAAGGGTAGTTTCATCACAAGAGGCTCACTGATTTTTTTCATCTTCAGAATTCCAGGTTATCTCCAAATCTGCTGGGTATGTTGCCACTGTTTTAATGTTTTGGAGTGCATATAAACGTATCTGTGCTAACACATTGTCCCGCTAATGTCCCAAACTCCAGAGGAGTTTGGCCCATAAAAGGTTTGTCTTGGCTTCAATATTCAAAAAGCAAACTCCTACCGAACTGTTCAAAAAATTGAATCCTGGATTTGTATTTTTAATGAACATAAAGCAGACACTACTACTAGTTTCTTGGGATTCCAATGCCAAGTTGGAAATTCAAGATTTTGGTGATTCTGGAGAAGATTGCAAAAAAACATGTCTCAAAGATTTTTCTGTCGATGTCTTAGTCAAACACTGAGCAGATTCATAATCTGACCTGCCACTGATCGCAGTTCCAAAAGCTTAATGGTCCCTAAAATCAGCCTTGAAAGAGTTTCAGATCAGCTACCAAAATACCTTGGTAGTTTTGGAAAATGCATACAATTATTCTAATTTCTGACTGTCACCTGACTAGGACCAGCCTCTCCGAATATTAAACATTACTTCTTAACTAGTTTCTTTTAGTTTACTTTTTAGGGAAACAAGAAATATTGACACTTCTGTCTTGTGACTCATCTCTTTTCTAGAAAGAGGCATCTGAAGTGGGTTGAGCAACCTTAGGGTGTAGATCATCCACCTCTTCCTGTTCACTGCAAAGGTAGCTCAGATGTAGACAACTTTGAATGTAATCAGCACAATCTGGGCAAAGATGAAAACATAGTCTTTTGTTCTTTGGTAACTTTGACTGTCATAAAGCTCATGACATGTGTTTATTATGTTTGGGATGCTAAGAAAATTTGGCCAGGGTCTTTATACTACCAGTTTCTACATGGAGAAAAATATATGCTTGAGATACCTGAAATTGAAAGTCTGCTGTTTCTCATTGCAGGAAGTAAAAAAAAAAACTAGGAGTAGGGGAATAATGACAGATGGAGACAAATCTTAAGCCAGGCAAGTTGGTTGTATTACCTGGGAAAACAGAATGGCAATGTTAATTTAAAAAATAAGTGTAAAATCCAGAAGAGATTTTTGTTAGATATATTAACTTCTTCTTGCTTTTATTCCTTTTCAGTTTTCAATATCCCTTCACAAGCTACACGTACTATGTTCTTTTATGAGTCAAAGGGATATGCTCACAGAAGTGAAGAAAAGTTATCAAGATATCGAAAAATATGTGGGATACTTTCAGGATAGCAGGTGTTCTGAACTAACTGTTAGCATCTTACGCAGGTAAATCAGTGATCACTTTAGAAAAATCTACAGCAAATACATATCTATATAATAGGTTAAAAAGGATTAACAGCTGAAAAGTGAAATCACTTTCTTGGAATTCTGAACAGGTGAAAACATAAGGGGAAATGAAAGAATGTCTTTCCATGGGTCACAGGAAGTTTACCTACAAATAGAGCACCATTTATTTCATAGCTGGCAGAAAGCAGAAAACAGCTCTTGGTGCAGAATTGCTGTAGAGAAAAGGCAGAGTGGACTGCACTGGTGTAAGTTGTATACATCTACACCAAAATGCTGCTGCTGGAGCTGGAAAACTAAAACCAGACAAGGCTTAACCTCTTAAGATCTTTCTTCTCAGCTGTGAATCCTGAGACCTTTACAAAGTAAGTCTCAATTCTGCAGGCAGCCTGAAACAATTACTCACAGGCCTGAAGTGTTCCAGTTATGTCAATAAGCTGCTAGCTTGGGAGCAATACTGTGAGCTTGTATGACCTAAACATCTTTGCACTAATTCCAGGATACTGAAAGTAACAGTTAAACCCAAATGTTAAAACACTGTTTTAATCTTGTTCTGTGTAAGAAAAGAATTGGAAGACAAATAGATCTTCTATTGAACATTAAAAGGAAATAGTAATTAATTGCCATAACATATATGAAATATTTATGTGTTATTCATCTGCATAATTCATTTAACAAAAAGAAGCTGTTACTACAGAAATTCAGAATGCATGGGACTGTCACTTTCTGGCAAGCTAAACTCAACTTTGTGCATGGGAACTTGCTTATAAATGTACTGGATTTTTGGCAGCTACTGTACAGCTTTTATGCAGAAGAACAAAATGTTACTGCTAAAGAGACCAATATTAATATAACTGGCCCTCACACAAGTTATGTATGATTCTTCCAGTCAAACTAACCACATCATCGTAGAAGAAGAATATGCACCTTATGATTTGCTTTCTTGCTTTACTGAGGTACCAATGCGTTGACTTTAACTTCTTGCAAACGACTTTTGTCAAACACAGCTTTGGGGCAAAAAATAAATCTGCCTGTCCACTTCACATCTCTCAAATTGGTCCCACTTGAAAAGCTGAGGAAATAATTTAGTTAAAATTTCCATATTTCTGAACCCTAACCATGATGGGACCTCCTGAGCAGGTGTCCAGCACACTGCTCCCAGACTGCCATGCTGTGCGATCCTCCTAGAACTGTAGTAAGGGATGCAATTGATGTTGTGCTAGATTATGTGGCACACAGACAGTGTACTGTAAAAGACAGTGGTTTCAGCTGTTTTTCTACTGATCTTGGAACTTTCTCTAGACCTACTTTACCTTGAAGTCATCACTTACTTCCAAGAAAAATGAAAATCCTGTGGGTATGGAACTGTGGAAGGGCTTTTTCATGGTTTACACAGCATCACTTAACACATGTAATTAAGTCTCTCAGCTTAACTCTTTTGACCTTTGGCAGGAAGAGTTTGTTTCAGGAAGACACACCCCATTTTAGATTAATCTGAGAATAAAAATATCTTCCAGGCTCCATTTTAGCCTCTGAGCAAGAATTTAACAACTTGCAACGTCCTAGTTGCACTGCTACATTCACATGCAGTGCAAGACAATGTTTTTAAAAGATGGCAGGTTACTATAAACAGCAATCACTTGTTGTAGGTGCTTTATAATTAGTGCTGACTCAAGTACCATAACCCCTTGAGTCTCATTCCAGTTCATTCTATGGCCTTTTGTTTACCAAGAAGCACACGGATATTTGTATCTTAAAATCTTGGCTTGTAGTAAAATCCATGGAGGGAAGTGAAAGTTAGGAGCTTAAGTTGTGAATGTGAGTGTTTTCTCTTCCCAACACACAGCTCTGCTCTCTGAAGGGTGTACCCGGGAAGATCCAGCAGAAATACATAAGCAGGAGTGTTGGCTGCTGTGTACTAGGTATCTGTATCCCCGTACATGTATCTAGGTATCTGTACTAGGTAGTCACCAAGTTATTTGTTGTAACTGGTCAGAACCCATATCTGAGAGCTGTACACAGAAGCAGAAAGGCCTGGGGAGTTGGTAGCATGCAGGTGTACCATGATTGCATGCAGCTCTGGTAGTTTGTCTGAGCTAGTAGCTGCCTTAACCAGCCAAGTAAGAGGTCTCTCAGCATGGTCCAAATCAGAAACGTTTTCGGTGGCCTGTCTTGAAAGTCATGGCTGACTCTGGTCTGACCTCCAAGGAAAAAACTTGGTGCAAACGGAGAAAACAATGTAGGCTTAGAGCTATAAAGTCCAAATATATCCAAAACTCTTAATTCATTTGGCAACATAAATAATTACATAAATTGTACAGGGGTTTCAACTGCTTGGAGGCTTTTGTTACCTTGACATATCTTACTGTCTTGGCTTTCTTCTGTCTGAGCTGAAGTGACTAAAATCCATTATTAGTCTATTCCTAGCACAGCCAAGGATCAGGCAAGTGAGGCAATGTGCAATCCATGTCTGACAGATGGCTTAAGTGTTATTAGTATACAAATCAATCCAAATCACCAAAAAAAAATACTCTCTTGGAGGGGTGGAAACAGCATCTTCAGGTGGACGTCTAAAGGCAAATGGGGAAACAGAGCATGTGTCCAGAATGTTGATATTGTCCAGGTTTTAAATGAAGAAAGTGAAATGCAAGGTGGTGCTATTCTGTGCTCTCTTTGTTCTTGAGTGCTATTCATAGCTCTTTTGGTGGAAAATCTTTCATCGCTTCAGATAGATTCTCAAAATGCCTGGCAAGTGCTTCATTTATCCTGGGCAGAAGTGTGTAAAGAGTCCCTTGGCTTCAGTCTTTGTTATGCTGCATCTCTCATGTGGAAAGTCTTTTGAGTAGTACCTTCACCTCCCAAGTCCAGAGACTACCTTGTCTTATTTTAGTCATTTGTATCAAAATGCTTGTTTTGTCATCTAACTTTATCCTACAATCAACAGCTTAATTAATATTTGTAAGACCTGCAGACAGGAGGTGATTCATGCCTATTACCTCTCATTAATTTATATGAGATACATATTATATTAGAAAACAAACTCTTTAATTTTCATCTCTGTAGAAAATTCCAACATAACCCTAATTACATCTCAGCTATCAGTTATTGAGCAAATCATGTCTACAGTGGAACAAATGCAATTAATTAGACTGCTTGTTGTTTACGCAAGATGAACAGTGTGCAAAGTAGAGGAGCATGTTATGAACATCCTAAGTGCCATGTAAATTGAGCAGGGTTAAAATGGGTAAAGGGAATAATTTTTTAATGATAGATTAATAGATTTTTAAGAGTATACATTTCTTAGCATGATCATTTTGCTGAGAGTTTTGTTGCAGGCCATGTCTGATGTACAAGTGGGTACATTCTTTGTATTACCATAGTCTACTGTAGGTTCTGATTTTTTTTTTAATTTTTGCCTGCTGCCCAGTTCTTATTACCTCTTTCCTAACAATGTTTCTCTTTGCTACATGCAACTTTCCGTTCTAAATTCTTCTTTCTTAGTGTTTGATTGGTGTCCACAAAGTTTCTCAGAACAGTGTTAGTCAGGCGGTAGGAAATGTACCCAAATCAATCCCAGCAGTTGGATGACACTTGGGTTAGATATTTGCAAGCTCCCTTATTCATTGCCACCCAAAATCTGACTGTGACCTGACCAAGGATTTTGTTCAAGTTCTCAAAATATCTCATAAGAGGATCATAACTTAACCTTTTTAATTAAATCTTTTAAGCAACATATTAGGCATACTTAAATTGTGAATGAAAGGTCCAGATACTTGAAACTAAAAATTTAATTTTGCAGTATTAGCAGGGATGACTTCAACCTCTTTAGGCTGTGTCCTCAGAACTGATTTTAGCTGCATTCATATGTCTTTCTCCATGTTGCTTGAAGTGTGTCTTTTGGCAGAATTTAAAATGATCAGGCACAAAGCATCCTGCATAATAATGTTGGAGCTACCTATAAACACGCTAGAGATATGGGCTCATTGAGTCAGATTGACTAGGCACTGTATAGTGTTAACAAAGTCACACCACATTGCAAAACTAGTTTAATTTTTCAGAGAAAACTCATTTTAAATATTGAGACGTTACAGCTCTAGGGTTGTTCAAACTTTATTTGGGAATGTGTGCCAGCTGCTACGGGGAGGGTATTAATTTACCACTTACTTCCACGAGTTTTCTGTTCCCTGCCTGCAAATACATAGTTGTACAGATACCTTGAGGACAGTTTTCAGGCTGCATTACAATCACATGTGATGTGCTAGGCTGCTTTAGCTGTTTGATCATCTCTGGTGCCACATAGAAGTAACTAGCCATGGCTAATCATTGTAGACAGACTAATCAGGGACCATGGAAAAGAAAATCAAAACTTCACATTTATACAGTGAGTTAATATTGAATGAATAACCAAAGTATTTTAATAGAGAAAAGGTATCAAACTTTCATTTCTTTTCTTATTCTTTCTCTTTTCTTTGATGGTTACTGTGAGAAGTTCAGTGTACTGCAGTTCCTTTCATCACCCAAGAAGGGAGGCAGCATCAGTATCAGAAATTCCTTGTTCATTTTGTTCTGTTAGATTTCTTTCATCATCTTTTGGAAGAATTTCCAGCTCAATGCGTCTCTTAGTTCTTATTTCTTCCCATCTTTTTAATTATGCCTGCTCCTAATGAAGTTCTTGAGAATCTTCAGCTGCCTGTGAAGGAATTTCTTGAATGCTAACCTGAGGCTGTGTCCTTTTGTGGATCACGGTAATGGTGAGATGACTTACAAGAATGTTAAGTAGCTACATTTTGCTTTAGGAAGTGTACCAGGTTGTCATTTCAAATCTGCAAGAGGCATAGGTATGTTATGGTTAATCTCCTGTGCTTTATTTCAGTACTTCCTACTGAGAGTCTGTGAATGAAACTAGATTCTCTATTAAACAAAGCTACTCCTCCACTATGGAAAAGAGAACAAAAGTAGCAACAACATTTTCGGTATTTCCTTGTTTTTGGAAGTACATGGCGACAGAACCTGCTGATCAAGACAGTCACACCATTCTGGCAGCAGTCTCCACTCTCTTGCTTTGATGTTCTTTCCACTGATGAGTTTATGGCAATAGACACAATCACATCTGAGCTTAAGTTATGTTGTTAGGTTAGTTTACTAGGCAAAATAGGGGAAGGAAAGGAACGAATCAGGATTGTCATCACAGTGCGAGTGCAAAACATTCCATATCAAATCACTTTTCCCAGCAGACATCTCTAACCCCTTTTGTCTACTGTTGTGATATTAAACCGTATGTGCCTCATAATCTGGCTCTTCTGATATATGCTTTCAGTTTCTGACTGAAAAAAATGAATCTATAAAACAGGATTCATTGTCATAGTTCCTTAAATACATTCAAAAAAGTTCTACAGGATCCATTCAATGTTTCTTTAAAGAAGTCATAGTAGCAAAGGAAAGACACAATTTCAGCAGTACAAAGGACTCCACGCCTCTTGAGACCTACTGAAAGTAAAGCAAAGATGGCTGACAATAATGTTCTGGAGATAATTAAAATGGCCCACTGGGCTGGAGTTCTTGCTCTTGATTGCTCAAGGAACTCCAAGGTATAGAAATGACAAAAGTTATGGCACACTTGTTTCCACAAAACATCTGTAAAAGAACTGTATGATACATTCAACAATTAGAAAATATAGTCCATGCTGCATTTTGTTGCTTGGAGCCCTGTTAAGGTCTGCTGGATAGGTAAGGAGTCCAGATCTTTATCAACATCAGGCTATAATGATTTTTGAATCATGTCTTCCAACATGTCTTGGGAAGTCATGACATTGCTTTACAGAATCCTGTTCCCCTGCCTCTGTTCTTTAATATAACTGGCCAGGTCAATAGGGCAGCACTGAGGCAAGGCACGCTTTGGTCATCAGAGTCTTCTAGTGTAGTTCATCTTGCAGTAACTTTTCCAAGGAAAGTTGCACTCCTTATTTGAATCCAAACAGTTCTCTCCCTTTAAATGAAAAGAAAGTTGAATTATACAGGTGAAATATGTATTTAAAAAATATTATCCAATTTAAGTTCCAAAACCCAAACAGGTGAGCTAGTTAAAGATGCTCTGCTTCCATATGGACAATACAGGTGAACATGTGAACTACAACATCACAAGACAGCTGAGATTGGAAGGGACATCTGGAGATTGTGTAGTCCCACCCCACTGCTCAAAACAGGATAAACTAAATCATGTTGCTCAGGGCCACATCCAGTCAGATTTTGAGTATTTCCAAGGCTGGAGACTAAACCTCCAAGGGCAACCTGTTTCAGTGTTTTGCCACCTTCTTTAGTCTACCTGGATATTCTTGTATTCGACTTTGTGCCTGTTTCCTCCTGTCCTGTCACTGGTACCCCTTTGAAGAGTCTTCTAAATGCAGCCCAGGATGCTGTTGGCTGTCTTTGCCCAAAGGGCACACTGCACGTTCACGTTCACTTTCATGTCCACCAGGATTACCAGATCCTTTTTTGAAGAGCTGATTTTTACTTGTTGAGTTCAAATAACTAGATCAAAGTAGGTGTGGTGTTGGCCAGAGTTATCTCACATATGACTATAACGGTGATCATCACTGCAAATACTCAAGTAAGTGCACGTAAGCAGTACAAAATTACTATTTATTTAAATGTGAAATGAAGAGTTTATGTTCTACCATGCTCAGTATTACACTTTCAGGTGTCAATAGCTGCCATAATGACTGCCATTTAGAAATATGTAACGGGAAAATACACAACCCTAGCAGTTAAATCTGCTAGGGTACCGGGATGCAGAATAGCTTAAATTATCGAATCTCCTCTACCACAGACAGAGTTTGTAATTTGTCTTAGAGGTTGACCTGCAGCTATGGCCAATCACTTCTTCAGTTGAATCTTGCTTTATTTCCTTTATATCAAAATGTATGTATGATCTACATCTCTAATAGGGGTGACTTTCCAGACTGACTTCTACTCAGCCACCACCTGGGCATTTCATTCTAAAGTTTTGGCAGTGAAAGGGGAAAACAAATCTTCAACATCAACATTACTCATTCTGCTGTTTTGAGGCACATAAAAAGAGTGGGAACAAAAAGCCATGGACACTACCCTTCACACAGTTCAAGAAAGGATAGAAAAAACCACTGAAATGCATTTAACTTTTAAAAAGAAAAAACATTTGAGTCTACTGCTTGGATGCAGTAGGGCAGACAGAGGAGATGCTGAGTTTTTCCTCCTCCAAAGGGATGGTCCCCACAACCAGGTGAACATCTTGTCTCCCAGCAGAATTTCACCACTTGAGCACCGTCACTCCCCACCACAGGGCTGCCCCTAGCACATACTCATGATGCTGCTGAGAGTGGCAGGTGCCAAGAGACTTCCACCTACTTCTTACATCTAACTGTCCTGATATCTTCCAAACAGAGAAATAGAAAGGGCAAAACCACATGATTTTTGTAGGGAACATTGGCAGATGGAGAAGTGTTGAACTGCACCCTCCTAAGCTTGGTAGCTGGTGCTCATGATGCAATCTGTTCAGTGAAACATCCTTTTTCATGTTATTTCTGGCTGTTTCTGCAATGTGTCATCAAATACTATTCATACTGTGAAGTGCAATGATTACATTGCTTTTTTTTTTCCTCAGGCTTGCCGTGACTGTTGATTAAACAGTGTGTGGGTTGCAATTAGCTTCAATGAAAAATTCAGAATTGACTCCTACCTGTGCAAGGGAGCCACCATAGCAGACAATGCTTTATTTTTTCTCTCTTGAACCACGCTATCTGTTCTAGGGTCCATTAATAAAATGGCTATGCAAATATAAACATGAATAAATGAAAATAAACAGTTTGTCTTCTCTTTGGTCAGAACAACAAAAAATGAAGACTTTAGTCTTTACCTGAAATTTCAAAATTATTTAGGCTTGATACCTGCTGCTATTAGAGTGACCTTTTGCTCCACTATTCCCCATAGTTCACACTCAGCACTTCCCCATTCTTCTCCTTTCCCCTCAGAGAAGAAAAGTACCAGACAGGTACAGCTAAACAATTTGTGTTGTGACTTTCTGGCTTTCAATAGCTTTGGTCTGTGAGTATCTTTGATATCTAGTGACAGCTGAGCTCATCCTGGATACTGTCCTAGTAGCGTATCTCTCATACTCTGTATTTGGTTCTCCTGTTATCTGTAGGATCTTTCACTGAGATTCCTACAAAGTCTCAGTAAATTTTAGATTTAGTTGAAATTGTCTACGGGGTTCTGAAATTATTAGAGAAAGAGGCAGAATAGGTAGCTTGGTCTCATTACCTTAGTTTCCCGAGGAAACAAGACTGAATAATTCAAATGTTTTTCCAACTGCTGTACTGACAGAAGGAAAGCAAAAAAGCAGAAAGTTGCTATCAAAGGCAGCAAACTATTAGAAAAACAATTTCGGGTGCAGTACGCTATCATAGGTTCATTATACCTTAGGAAATATGTGGGTAGTCAGGACTGAACTTGGTCTACCGCGTTTTCTCAAGGAAGTCTAGATTCTGCTAAAGGATTCCACAAATAATACTACTTCATTGCTTTCCTCCCATAAATCTGAATGAAAAGCGGCACAGCTTGCCTAGGAACTGGGTTTGACATAATTTCTGAAATGCAATCATGGGGTTTCTAAAATCTGCCATTTTCTAAAATTTTTAGTTTGATTCTTTCCAAATAAAAAATTCCCTCTGCTTCAGAATGACACCACTGCTTCTTCAGAACAATGCCTTCCTCTGAGTCTTACCTTTTCATTCTGTTTCTCAATATCTTGCTTAGCTTCCCAATGGATTTTAAAATTGGGAACATTTCCAAATAGACTATCTGATATTCATATATTTTAAATGTAAATTTATGTGCTTTACATTGTGTAGCAGAATTAGAGTGCTGCATCCAAAGCAGTGACAATATTCCCATCCTTTTCAGTTGAGTCAGGACTTAAGCTGACGTGTTTCGAAAGCCCCTCTCACCCTAAGGCCTGGAGGGACACACACTGGCGACCAGCCCCAAGGCAGGCTCCTGCTCTTGGCATCACGGGCTTTGTCCTGGCTGTGTGTGCTGCTCCGAGGGGGTTGCAAGGGTGATTTCACATGCATGTCATCTCCTTTCCCCCTTCCCACTGTCCTCAAGTCCATGTTGAAAAAGTTTTCATTCTGTTATTTGCTCTTTAGCCAAACAATTATTTTCAAGTGGTTGCAGTGCTTCTTACATACATGCCTATAAATATCAACAGTTGCAACTTTCTTCGTTGTCTACAGAATAAAAATATTTGTTGACTGATCCTGAAATATCCTATATACAATGAGTTTATTACTTATAATAATCACTTAAGAAGCATTTCTTTTCTTCTAGTTTTCTTTGTCAGGGTCTAGTGAAAAAGACTTTTCCCTACATGGAAGTCAAAGTTGCTCCTTCCAAAACAAAAATGCTTTGAATACTTCTCAGTCAGGACTACATCCATGTTGTAAATTCAGCCTTTTCATTCTTCAGCCTTTTATTACTATGTGTCTAGCCAGCACCAGATACCAGAAGTGCTAACCACACACCACCTACCGTGTAGCATCAGTGACCAGTAAGATGGGTGCTGCCTACAGGAGCTTATAAACACTACAGGGCATACAGCTCAGACAAAGAGAAACCTGGGAAAGTGCACAAAGGAACAGTTGGCGTGACCACTGTGACAGCCGAATATGTTTTTGCAGTAGTATCTCCTGATGAATTTTTGCCGTGGGACAATGTATTATTTGAAGCAGGGAAACGCCATTTTTTTGCATGAGGAAGTTCGATATAACAGGTGCTAAGTAAAGGTGCTCAACTTTAGATTTGTGGTGTGGGGATGAAAAAGCTGTGTATTTTGAGTATAAGTGGATAGATTTGTCCACAGTGTCTGAGAAATAGCTTACTAGGTGTCAGTTTGAGCCTATTTGACCCTAAATGAAACCAGTGTCTGGGAGGTGAACCCACTTAAACTGCTTAGACACATTTTCAGACATTGAACTTCTATTTTAAACAGTCAGAATGGTTAATCACTGGAGCAACATTTCAACTGAAGTGATAAATGCTCCATTTCTTCTTGTCTTCAAGCACCGATGGCTTTTCTGGCATGTGTTTTAAAATCTACAAGGTGTATGTCAATGACGTGCAAGTTATCAGGCTCTGAACAGGGATGAGGGAGAGAAACCTACATTATGTGATATAGGGGAGATCAGAGAAAATTATACTCATTCTTCTTTCATCCCATCTATGAATTAATACAATACATCTACAGTGATTGTGTGCACAAAAATAAGCACTAGTATGTCCGACTTGGTCATATTCATTCTGAGTGTCTCACTTGTGAGTGCATATTCTGAACATCTGCTTGTATTTCTGTCCAGTTTGCTGTGCCAACTTCTAAATATGACTTCTGTGATCCTGAAATGTGCCAGAACATAAGTATCTGCCCAGTCATGATTTTCTGACAACTTGCTTTAGCATTGTAGTATCGTAAAATAAGGATTGATTAAAATATCATCTGTAGCATTTCCCACAATAGAATCCTAAACCTTCCAGACAGGCTAATAGCACCTGGTAATATTGAAAAAACTCTTGAAGCTTCTGGTTTCTGTTAAAGGCGTGTCTTGCATTTTTTTTTCTTTTCATTTTTCCTGTTGGGTTAGAACAAAAACACCCGTACCAAATAGCAACTTTATTTCTATGACAGGGACTTGTTTTCTGAAAAACAAATTCAAGTGTCCAAATATCATATTAAAAAAAACACTTCATTTTTCACTGAGAGCAACTGAAGTAACAACTGATTTTGCATTGTAACATTACTTTAACAAGATTATATAACAAAGCTCCAAAACATCTGTAACAAAACCTCTGCAAAAAATGGACTCTTCAAAGTGGTTTTGTAAAGGCATTAACCAGGTTTACATTGTTCTTCTACGGCACTTTTGCTAAAATCCAACTAGTTTCCTTCAGTCAAAATTACTTTTGTTCAGACAAAAAAGAAAATAACAGTAAGTCAGATTTACGCCAGTGCAAATGGATTTAGTTCTTTTGAAGTCAATGGATTTATCCCAATTTCTACTAGTTAAGGATGAAGTGCAACTGTCCTCTACTAAACAATGCCCACTTCATGTCTTACCACTGTTAAATGGCAGAAGTTGCTTGGCAAGCATCATACTGTATTACTTCACAGGACAGCTTTCGTTTCTGCTTTTTGCCTCAGCAGGACATTCTACCAAAAGTGTGGGCTGTGTGTCCAGCATCCGTCCAAGTGTGGTGCCCGCTTTTGATTATTTCTAGAAAACTGGGGTAAGTTGCAAAGGAAGTATAGTATTTCCCTGAATACTGGACTATGTCTTATCTCATGATATGTGTGCACAGGTGAACAATGTGAGGACTGAGCAAATGACTTCTGTGTGCTGAATCTCATGATTTAAAGTTTTAACATTTTCTTCACTGTCCATTTGCTCTTTTAATGTGCTTCTATATATTTCATGAAACTCTCACGCTTGGAGGTTTTCATATCCTACAACTACCTTAACCTTCCAATAGCAACTACTTGCAGAGCAGCAAAGAGGAGAATATTTCAGCTGGAGTTGGTCTAGGCTCCCCATTGATGGGTGCTGGTAGCAGGGAGCAGATGAGTTGAAGCAAGAGTTTAATTCTCCACTTGTTCTAATTGCCAAAGAGGTGCAGTGGTTTCTTTGATGGAGTCTTTTCAAAAAGGTGACAGTTCCCAATGCAGGAGAAAGTGGATGAAGCAAAAAAATAAAAGGAAATTGGGAACTCCTCTGGGGCGCATTAGGAAGAGCGTGGCCAGCAGGTCGAGGGAGGTTCTCCTTCCCCTCTACACTGCCCTAGTAAGGCCTCATCTGGAGTACTCTGTCCAGTTCTGGGCTCCCCACTTCAAGAAAGATGAGGAGCTACTGGAGAGAGTCCAGCGGAGGGCTACGAGGATGTTGAGGGGACTGGAACGTTTCTCCTACAAGGACAGGCTGAGGGAGCTGGGCTTGTTCAGCCTGAAGAAGAGAAGGCTGAGAGGAGACCTTATAAATGCTTACAAATATCTGAAGGGTGGGTGTCAGGAGGATGGGGCCAAGCTCTTTTCAGTGGTGCCCAGCGAAAGGACAAGCGGCAATGAGCACAAACTGAAACACAGGAAGTTCCGTCTGAACATGAGGAAGAACTTCTTCCCTCTGAGGCTGGCGGAGCACTGGAACAGGCTGCCCAGGGAGGTTGTGGAGTCTCCTTCTCTGGAG
>Ga0065711_1030578_pt1 | contig 32092 bp, 13 predicted proteins | sample Hoacrofraction12_FD_59098 | JGI IMG/M metagenome (GOLD analysis project Ga0065711, IMG submission 59098) | Hoatzin crop microbial communities from Cojedes, Venezuela - Epithelial fraction 12 v2 (version 2) | ecosystem: Host-associated > Birds > Digestive system > Esophagus > Crop | place... | reverse complement strand
TCTCCAGAGAAGGAGACTCCACAACCTCCCTGGGCAGCCTGTTCCAGTGCTCCATCACCCTCAGAGGGAAGAAGTTCTTCCTCATGTTCAGACGGAACTTCCTGTGCCTCAGTTTGTGCCCATTGCCCTTCTGTCCTGTGTGTGACAACCAGTAACCTGGAAAAAGGCAGTCATTAGTGGTGGGCACTGCAAGACTCAGAGATGATCTCAGGAGATTTTATTCCCTGTTAACGCACACGTCTTCCTACACTGGAGGATATGATTTTTTATCCTCACAATAAGGAACAGTGCTTTAAATTCTACTGTAATCTAAATATTTCTTGGTAACAGCAGTGTTGACCCAAATTGTCATTTAAGGAGCCCAAAAACCTCATAAACTAAACACATTTGGATCCAGAATGTGAGCTAGAACTTTTATCTATTTATTACTTTATAGAAGCACTCACGTTAGGATTTTGCTAACAGAAAGAGACAGAAATAAGAATTGCTTCAACAGGCTTTTAGCACTATGGGGTCCCTGGCTTTCTCTTGCCACAGTCCAGACCTTGCTCCCTCTCTTTAAGGCTTCCTTACTGACAACACAAGCTGGTTAATTTAGTGGGTAGTTTTCTAATGTCAGGACAAAAAGCTACTGCCTACAAGTTCTTAATGAATATTTCCACTTCTAATAGTCTTTACCAAATACACTGGGTGCAAAGTTTATAAGGCAGTAGCTGCAAACACGATGGTCTGACACAGCTATTAATTCAACATCCATATGTTTTGCCATAGATGTTTACCGATAGCTCAAGGAGAGAACCCAAAGAGTAGCAATTAAAATAATCCATCCTTGTAATTTAAAACTTCCTGCGTAAGGAAGTGGAGGAGCATTATTGTCTCCGGATTTAAGCCTGCTGAAGACTTTCAGATTGTGAATTCAGGAACCTGAGGGAGGGCAGAAAATTTGAGTAAGCACATTACCACTTCCTCTGGAGGAGTTGGTTGCTGTTCCAGTGGTATTGTAACCACTAAATGTCACAATGATCTCTCTGGTCCAGCTCAGCACTGCTCCGCAAACTCATCTTTTTACAGTCACTGACTCAGCTTTATGAGTAGATGGTGTACCTTTTTTGAGTTCAGTAGGAAACTCAACTATGTATTTAGGGTATCCTATAAATAACTCCCTGCCCTCTACATAGCTGACACAATAGGAGGTTTTAATTTCTCATTTTAGTAATGATTTACAGCTGTTGTTCCACTGGGCTTAAGAAACATTACATATGTGCTTCAATGAATGTTTCATATGTATATATTTATATATAAACAGTGAATAATTACTTCTGAGAGTCATTTGCAAACCCACCATATTTTATGCAAAAAACATGTCTTGCAGATATACTAAACAGTCCTTGCTGTTATCACAATTAAGCAGAGCAATTCTCTTTCTTCCCTCTCTCTTTCTACCTATATATATCTCAGTAATGAGGATAAAGCTATGATTCAGGATGACAATTTTTGGACAGGAGAGCTATTTTTCAGTGGCTGATTTAGGGCCTGCAAGGGGATGTTTATTCTGGAAAATGCTTTCCTATATTTCCTTTTAGAAAATAAAGTAAGATTACAGAAGGTTAGGAAATCTTTTTCTAATTTAAATTCAGATTTGCTAATCTTGTCTGTATGCTTGCCCCGTTCTTTGGGTTTAGGGCTTTGGCTGGGGGTTTTTTGCTTCATTATCATCAAATAATCCAGAATTTTTCTTTGTCTCAGCATCTCAACTGGAAAATGAAAGGTGGATGAAAAGACAAGAAACCAAGTGAAATTTTTCCCTGCTGGAACCAAGGCTATGACCTCAGATCTACTGCATGAAATGAAGTAAGTCACTTGGCCTGTGCCTCAGCTTCCCAGTCTGTAAAATGGGGACTGTAGCTGCTTTTCAGTGAGTTGCTTTGAGCTTCACTTCTGAAAAGCACTAAGCATGATTAATATCCAAACAAGTGATGTCTGACATGCAAAAATACCATGTTGTTTAATCATTGGTGCCTTCTGGATGTTCTTTGACATAAAGACAGCAGCTGGGTCTCTTCAAAACAATCCCGAAAAGTCTAATCACTGATGATTTACTCACTATTCACAAGAGGTTTTTTACGCAAGTAATTACACAGGGACTAGGAATTTGAACAGTGATGTGATCAAGATTCATCTGCATGATTGCAAATATTTTAAAATTATTTTTCAAATATTTATTTTTAATGAAAATTAAATTAAAATTTCTTAAAGCCTGGTATTTAAGATCATGTTATTTTCAAATGTCTAGTGGGAGTTAAAAGAAGCCTGAGCATGGAATGCTTAATACCAAAAAGGGGAAAAAATGCCTTGTGCTTTTATTGCTTGCTCTCACTCTCCCACTTGATAGGGATAAAGGAGGTCATGGAGGATCCTGAAACAATTGGTCACTTTCCGCATTAAGGGCACTCCTGTGCTTCCCTGCCCAACACCCACTACTGCCTCCCACAAGAGCTTATAGTAATTAAATGAAGAAGCCAGTGTGAGTAATAACATTAAGGAACAAAGACAAATCACTTCAGAGAGTGTAGTCTGGTTAGTTCTTCTTTGATTAAGAACTTCTCCTCAGCTGTGTACACCTCTTTTCTCTTTAAAGGACCAGCTCTCTCTGCTGACCCCGGTGACATTTTCAGTCCTACATTTCTTGCTCACCCATTTTTCTATTTTTAGTATCCTCACATATTTGTGTGGGTCAAACAGAAGAAAGACACTAAGGCAGACTGTGTGAAATTCTAGACTTACTAATACCTGTGATATAATTCATGAAGAAACTCGTGTGCATTGCAGTTGGACTAGATGATCATTGTAGGTCCCTTCCAACTGAACTATCCTATCCTACCCTACCCTACCCTATCCTATCCTATCCTATCCTATCCTATCCTATCCTATCCTATCCTATCCTATCCTATCCTATCCTATCCCGTTCTGTTACTTTCTGTTCTGTTCTGTTCTGTTCTGCTGCAGCTGAATGTGAAATTTGGACTTGGTAATGTAATAACCCTGTTCAGGAAGGAATTTAAGAACAGGTACATATATTTTAAAGCATGTGTACAGACTTATGAATGGCAGTGAGTATCTGCAATTCCTCCTTGGTGCTCAATCGAGCTTATTAATTCTGCATAGGCTTAAGTGTCTTTTAGTGACACTGATAATCCATGTGGTAAGATTAGAGTATGTGATTGATTTTTTTTTTTTAATTGCCAGCTGCTCCAGTTTTTCTTCTAAAAAATTATCATTCCCTACATTTTTTTTGTCTTTCACTTCATACTCTTCCCCCAGTGCCTGTGCTGTCTGTCTGAGCGAGGAACACCTCCTTTCAACCTGACTTCCGTTTCAACTCAGCACGCACCGCAATCTTTTTCTTGGCTCCTGGTATCTCATCTAATCAGACACCATGCTTTTATGCTGGCTCCCTGCATCTGCACTAGGTATTTTGTTAGACTGTCAGGCAGAACTAAAAGCTTCCAGCTTGCCTACCTTCTTGTCTGCCAAATTGGAGAGAGGGGAGGAGAGAAGGGAGGGGGGGAGAAAGAGACAGTGAAAGCCCTTTAGTGTTAGTCATCTCCAACTTCAGTCCTTTTTCTACTCCTGTGAAAGTGCTACTTGGTATCTCTCGTGTGCATGAAGATTCAGCACTTTGCCTTGCACAAAGGGGATTCTCAGACCCTTTAATAATATCCTGTTCTTAAACAGTGGATATATCTTAATTATGAACTGCAATCAGTTTAAAATACAATGAAAAAAAGCTTTATCTCACTGGGCTGGGTAAGCTCTCCATTTATAACTCTTTCAGCTAATACCAAACCAACAGAGGAAAGTCAACTTCATCTCTAATAAAGCTTTCAATTTTAGTAAGGGGGTCTGGTGATTTAGTAATACAGAAAAAAGATCACAAATTTAAACTGCATTTATGTTCCACTTTTCACTACTGTATATCTAGTTTCAGTTACTGTACACAGGAACAACAAAAAATTCTCACGCTACTCTGATGGGTTAGGATCTTCTAAGTTGCATGGAATAAGTTAAAATGTTGACCAAGGCACGCTTGCCCAGGATCACTGGTCAGCACATAGCAACAACGAATAACGCAATTGGTGGCCACATAAGGAGAGATGAAAAGAGGTGACAGTGTCGTGGTCATGTAAAGTAGCATCTTGACTGAAAAGTTGGTTCAGTTCCAAAAATAGCATAGAGAAGTACAGAAACTAAATGATGAATGTGAACCGAGTCTAATCTGGGGTCCAGGCAGATCTGATGGAGAGAATCAGGGGGTCTGCTGCACATCTTGCTTCAGAGCTGTTCCCCTCCTGCCTCCTTCTCCTTCATTGCCATTTTGCAGGGAAGCATGTACCTCCCCTTCTCACCATAGCTGCTTCCGCTTTCTGTCCTTGCACACACCAGAGTTAGATGTTTATTGGGAAGAATTACAGTCCAGAGCAGTCATTGTATGACATACTTAAAAGCCACAAGAGACCATTTTCTGTTGGCTGTTGACATCTCAAATTCTTTACCCCACAGCTGCCTTTAGATATAGTTCAAATAAGACGCAAATCAGCTCATAACACACATGAAAAACTGCTGAAAATAGCTAACATGCTCTGTGGTGACATACATCACCCACTGATTTGTTTAAGACAGTACAGGTCAACAACACAGGTTTGGTTTTATCTGCTTTGGAGTTTTACTTTTCTGAAATTGTTTTTAAGAAGATAAAAAGCATTTCTTATAGTTCAAGCCTGTCTGAGTCTTTCGGGGTTCATGGAGAAATGCCTGCTCCAGTTTACATAATACCTTGACCTTTTGCTACCTACTTGTTCTTGTTGAAGTGAATAAGTCAAACTTTAATGTGATTATGTGGTCAGATAATAGCACAGAGCTCTTCATCCAATTAAATTGCATTGTAAGGTGTGTAGTATCTGATAAACCACAGACACTACAGAAAAGAAAGAAACCCTTGTTTTCTCTTTCCCTTTTTCTGTTCTCTGTCAGTTGGCCTTTGTTTCCATTTTATGCCAAGGGATTATGTTAAGCAGTTTACACCCTTTGCTTATTTTTGCTGGGAAACCACTGCTTAATCTTGATGCCTTTTCTTTGTGCAGGTTTGTCACTGCAATGTACTTTGGCTCTTCCCTTGTATCTACTGCAGTATTTGAGGTCAGTTCTTTCTCCAGTTTCTTTGCTTGGTGCCAAGTGCTGTATCACTCTCTTTCCTTAGCTACGTGGTAAAGCTGATTGCCCTCTGCTTACCCTTGTATAAACCTGGAGCCTTTCAGGTACAGGCAGTGAACCTGTACCAGGGCAGAACAACATAGACAAAGGTGCAGTGGGATGGTACAAATTATAAATCAACATAAAAGTAGCCTTTGCCATCGTGTGGCAGCTACAATCATGTAGACACAGTAACTTCACATGATAACTTCAACCCAGGTTGTACTTGCTGCAGATTCAATGTGACCAGGAACAAACTTTGTACTAATATATGGTATTTCCTTACTGCAAGATGTCCATCGCTTTGTACAAGATACTAAATATTGGACTTCAGTCTGATGGACCAAAAAAGTGTAAACTCTGGCTTAAAGACACAATGTTTACCTATTTACAAGACATCTTTTTCTCCCACATGTTAATTTATGTGAGCAGAATATAGTAATGTACCTGAAGCTTTAAGCATTGCCAGTTTCCCAGAAAATTGAAATGATTATTTGTAGTGAAAACTTCATAGAGGCAGTACTAAAAAATGATGGGAGGAATTGTTTACAGACTTTCTCCCAAGAATCTGATAACTGATGACTCCTTAAAATCCAGAAAATTGGTTGCTTTAATGATAAATCATTTAAAAGACAAATGGAAACACTGATGTTCTTGAAGTCAGTGACAGGACACCTCTAAAAAAAAGACCAGGAAAGAAATCCATTTTGAGATACTTCTCTATTCTTATTTAAATAATTAACAACAAGTCTGCAGAAGACATAACAAGTTTTGATAAATCATGAGGATAGTCTAATGGAACACAGTGGTGTGAGTTACCTGCTTAGATGTTTGCAGGTTGACAGCCGGAGTAGTACAACTTGGAGCACAGACTGAAGACTGTATCAGCAGACTGTATCCACAGATAGATATTCATGTTCATAGAATCATAGAATCATAGAATTGTTTAGGTTGGAAGAGACCTGCAAGATCTCCTTCAAGGTTGAGTCCAACGGTTAACCTAACACTGCCAAGTCCACCACTAAACCATGTCCCTAAGCTCCGCAGCTACACATCTTTCAAATATCTCCAGGCATGGTGCCTCAACCACTTCCCTGAGCAGCCCGTTCCGATGCCTGACCACTCTTTCCGTAAAGAAATTTTTCCCAATATCCAATCTAAACCTCCTCTGATGCAATTTGAGGGCATTGCTTCTCGTCCTATCACTAGTTACTAGGGAGAATAGACCAACACACACCCCACTACAACAACTTTCAGGTAGCTGTAGAGAGCAACAAGGTCTCCCCTCAGCCCCCTCTTCTCCAGACTAAACAACTCCAGTTCCCTCAGCCGCTGCCCATAATACTTGTTCTCCAGACCCTTCACCAGCCTTGTTGCCCTTCTCTGGACACGCTTCAGCACCTCAATGTCCTTTTTGTACAAAGAGGCCCAGAACTGAACACAGTACTCAAGGTGCGACCTCACCAGTGCTGAGTACAGGAGCACGATCACCTCGCTCCTCCTGCTGCCCACACTATTCCTGATACAAGCCAGGATGCTGTTGGCCTTCTTGGCCACCTGGGCACACAGTTGGCTCATAATCAGCCGGCTGTCGACCAACACTCCCAGTTCCTTTTCCACCGGGCAGGTTTCCAGCCACTCTGTCCCAATCCTGTAGCATTGCATCGGGTTGTTGTGACCCAAGTGCAGAACCTGGCATTTGGCCTTGTTGAACTTCATACAGCTGGCCTCGGCCCATCAATCCAGTCTGTCCAGATCCCTCAGTAGAGCCTTCCTACCCTTAAGAAGATCAACTCTTCTGCCCAGCTTGGTGTCATCTGCAAACTTACTGAGGGAGCACTCGGTCCCTTTGTCCAGATCATTGATAAAGCCATTGAACAGAACTGGCCTCAGTAGTGAGCCCTGGGGAACACCTCTCATGACCGGCCGCCAGCTGGATTTAACTCCATTCACCACCTCTTCGGGCCTGGCCATCCAGCCAGTTTTACCCAGTGAGATGTACACCCATCCAAGCCATGGGCAGCCAGTTTCTCCACGAGGATGTTGTGGGAAACAGTGTCAAAGGCTTTGCTAAAGTCCAGGTAGACAACATACACAGCCTTTCCCTCATCCTCTAAGTGAGTCACCTTGTGCTAGAAGGAGATCAGGTTAGTCAAGCTGGATCTGCTGTTCATAAACCCATGCTGAATGGGCCTGATCACCTGGTTTTCCTGTGTGTGCCGTGTGATGACACTCAAGATTATCTGCTACATAACCTTCCCTGGCACCAAGGTCAGACTGACAAGCCAGTAGTTGCTCAGATCCTCCTTCTGGCCCTTCTTGTAGATGGGCATCACAATAGCTAACTTCCAGTCAATTTGGACCTCTCCAGTTAGCCAGGACTGCTGATAGATGATGGAAAGTGGCTCAGCGAGCACATCCACCAGCTCCTGCAGCACCCTTGAATGGATCCCATCCAGCCCCATAGATTTGTGTGTGTCTAAGTGGGATAGCAGGTCACTGACTGTTTCCCTTTGGATTTTGGGGGTATCCTTCTGCTCCACATCTCAGTCTTCCTGCTCAGGTGGCTGGGTGTCCAGAGAACAACTTCCCTTACTGTTAAAGACTGAGGCAAAGTCTTTGTATTTTTTTTTTTTTCAGTCAGTAAGGGAGAATGTTGTTTTCATGGATGACCACCTCTCTGAGCTCCATGTTCAAGGCTTATCATGAAAGAGTAATGTTGTCTTGGGACATATGCACAAGAGAGTATTAAGTAAGAGGAAAATTATCTTGTCTCTGTACTAAGCATTGTGTGTGTCAGGGAGACAGCACAAAAGGATACTGGTGTTCAGTCCAGACATCAGGCAAGGGTGAGTAAACAGAGGAAAAACTGATCTGAGGCAGTGTTCGATTCTCTGACATTGTTTAAATGAGATTTGCATACATTTCTATCTTTGAATTCAACTCTAGGCAAAATCCTGTCATCTGTTATGCTAAGTGTTAGACTAGATAGCCTTTCATGTGTTGAGATGCCCTAAATTCTACCGTTTTTTTCTTTTTTTACTTCAAAACCTTTACTTGGCCTTTTTACTGTTTTCTCCCTTTTTAATTACAGGAGACGCAGCTCTTCCTCCACAGTAATATTTTACACCTGAGTCTTCTCTGCTGCTACTCTCAAGCAGCCCTGTGGAAATCATTGAGTCTTGTTTAGGGGACAGGGGGTTAAGCATTGCCTTAGGTGTGCCCACAGCACTTGCAGCTCTAAATAAAGATATGGTTATAATCAAATTTTATGCTTCAGGGCTTTTATGACTGCCTGAAAGAATGGAGGAGAATATTTTCTTTTTTTTTTTTTTCCCCCTCTTCTCTTTCCTTGAGAACAATTGACCATTTTTGTCTCAGGGTTTTGTTTAGCTTGCCTCCTGCTTTCCTCTTCAAAACTCATGAGAAGGGCCATTTGTTGAGGATGAAAATGGTGCAAGACCAAGCAAAGGTCAGGGTAGAAATGGGAAATCTGTTCTGGAGGTGAATATACTGCATTTAAAGCCTAGCCAAACAGCAGCTTTGGGGAAATTATAGATATTGTACCTGGGAAGAACAGCTGTTACGATGGTTTTTGGTTTTGTTTTTCTGTCAGTGGTGTGGATTAGTATCTTCTGGGCATGCCCTCAGTTATAAGCTGAATTGTTTTCCCTGTCCTCTGCCTGTGGAGCGGAACTGTTTATTTCCCCAAGGACAGAAATAATCCTTCTGTCCTTTAGCCTAACAGTGTAGTTCAATGACACAGTTAATCAGGGGTACCTGTTTTGATATAGCTAAGCATTGCATTGGTTTAACTGTACCTGAAAAGGTAACCTAAGTACTAAAAGAAGAGAGAAATTTAATAGCCTGTATTATTCAGGAAGTCAAAATAGATGATACAACCGTCTCTCCTATCTTTAAACTCCGTGAAGTAAAGAAATGGCAAGTAAACCCTCAGTTTTTTTCACAGTTTCCAAATATACTTAACTTTATCTTTAACCCTGAACAGGTTCGTTTATTATTTCTTTTTCAATATCACAGCTTGAAACTATATGGCTGGTTCTTTCTTTTCCAGTCTGTTCCTTTCACTAAGTGCATGTCCAGATTACTCTTTCACGCCTCATTTAACGTGGCTTGCTGTACAAAGATATCAAGTGTTTCATTAGCTGGTTTACTCGTCCTGCTACACTGCAGGTTTTCCTAGACTTTTCTCTGCACTGACTCTCTGCATGTTTCCCTTTGTTTCACTGTAGTGCCACGGCTGCTTCCTCGACTGAACATGGTCCTTACAAATCATTTTGATCTCTCCATTTAGCATTTGGATGTTAGAATTGACACGGTTTAAAAATGAATGCATGGAATAAAACTATCATTTCTTTCTGATACAAAGATGTGGCAGTTAAAGAATGAGTACTAGGATTACACAGCTTTAGCCCAAATAGGTATGTGATGGTAAGCATGTAAGGTGCCAGGAGGGGAGCCCGGCTGCGGCCAGTGCAGAGTAGCAAGCCATGCAACCCGCTAGGGACCCTGATTCAGGTAAGGCATCCCTAGGCTATGCCTCTCTCTTTTCTATAACTGGATTAATGTAAACACTTAACTTTTAGGTGCTTAAAGCTAAAGAAGATGTGCTTCACCTCAGTTGTTTAAGTGTGACACAGGGGCCTGAGATAATGCTTTTCTTCTGTACTGAGGCCAAGCCCAGTGTGAATGCTTCTGGATCATATCCTTGAATCTTTCTTTTGAATTTTCATGCAGCTTATGACATCTCTCCCTCGGGGTTATTTTGTTTAACTATCACTTCCTTTTAGAATTCCTTCAAGTCTCTCTTTTCTTTCCTGTGCAGCCGAGGAAAGTCCCGGGGCGATGGGTACACTGTGCACTCAGAGACAGGGATGCATGTAATGGAACAAGTTCTGAGAAAGCCAGGTGGGACATCAGCATCATGCCCTGCATAAATGTCTCTGTCATGCCACTTTGTGGAACGCCGGTGCACTCGTTTAGTCTCTCCGTGATTTAACGTAGTGTTGTATAGACAGATCTTCTATCCTTCCCCTCCCGTTTTCCTGATTTTTCAGTTTCTGATATTTCAACACTTATAAGGAAGGTTTCCTGCAGTTCGGAGATCTTACATCCAAGGAAAGTCATATTACATCAGCTCTAGGTTGATCCTCATCTAGTTTTGGCAACTATTATAGATTTATAAATACTACCATTTATTTAGAAATCCTGCCATTTCACACTGTTTAAGAAGCAAAACAAGCTAGTGTTTTCTTCAAGTGATGGGAATGGGCATGTTTCAACACGCAAAATGAATCACCAGAGTCTATCAACCAGTCAAGAATTGTATATTTTTTCCTTAAGTCAAATTACCTTCCAGAGTGATAGAAAAACCCTTATACTTTGGAGAGGTCCAGATGCTTAATATCCCGTAAGTTAACTCCCTCCCCAGCAAGTTTGTTTTTTATTAAAGATGTTTTAAAATTAATTGAGAGTTAGATGCTGTTGCATGTGTGGGTGGAGAATCAACACTTAGCTCAACAGGAAAAAAATAAACCAGATGTAAATCAGAGGAAATGTTTTTATTTTTAGTAAACTTGAGTGTGTGTGCAGAGATGGGGAATATGAGCCATACATTTGCAGTTATATCTAAACTGATTTTAAATTGTACAGTTTGAAGCCAGGAGAGTTTATATCTTTGTCTTTGGTAATTTTAGGATGCTTATTTCAGATGACAGCTACAAGAAAAAAATCCCCAAACCTAAGGCTTCCAGCAGCCTGTTCCAAAACTGTGGGATTTAATATTTGATTATTTAATTAAAACTAAACTTTCATTTTAACAATACAAGAAACACTCAGTAAAAGTAACAATTTAGTTCTTGGAGAAGGTGATTATTTAATCTCAGAAGTTTCCTTGTTGTTTATCTTTATTACTTGAATACAATAAACTTTGTGTTTGCTTTAATAAAAAAATCCTTGCTAAACCAATAAATAACCCAGTTTTCCTTTATTTGGCAAGAAATATGCTCCATTTAGTTGATTTCTAAAGTGATAATCCTCTGGAATTATTGAGTTTTAAGTGGATGCTTATTGAATTTCTTCCTCTGACATCCTGCTGACTCTCAGGCCTTCCTGTCCCAGAGATCTGGGTACAATGGGTCTTCCATAGGTACAAATGAACCCCTCTGTGCAGGACATGAGATCCTGATTGCCTTCAGTATCTTCACTGCCCTGTGCTTTGCAGTGAGGAAGTGTCTTCACTGCCCTGTGCTGTTACCTGCCGAAACTGGATAAATTCATGTGGGAATACAATGTGGTCAAAGACAATATTAGAGCTTCCTTTCAATGGCTACCTTGTACAGAGAAAACTAAGGGGTTTCTCCGTAGCTGTGGCTTCAGTAGATCCAGGCTTGGCAGAGAAAGATACAAGAGTGCCAGTAAAACCAAGATGCACAGGGGAATCGCTGAGTTTCCCTGGTGTTATGTGAAAATTTGGGATATCTGCAATGGATATGGAGTACAGCTTTGAAAACATTTCCTCATAGAGGTTCCACAACACTTTTCTACCATCAAGGAAATACGTTGCCCTTGTACAACAGGTTGTTCCAAGGAACAGGACTATGAGGCCCTCTGCTTCTCTTTGTGGGGATTCATTATCTCTCATAATCTTTCCCTTAGGCTGCTGGAAGACAAGGACCAACATGCTGGCAAAAGTGTAGGATGTACATAAAGTAACTTTCTATTCAGTTCAGAAGTAAACAGTGAGGTAGTCATCATGACAGGACACAGGGGTGACATGAAGTCTTCAAGATGTGAGACCCTACGTTCTCTTCAGAATAGATTCTTAAAAATCTGATTCTAACCTAAATGAAAAATACAGGTAATTTTTACTTGGGCTTGCTCTCGTTGCAAATACATAATTGCTTTCCCACTTTCTTTTGGAGACCTCATGTTTCTTGTTGTCTCTGTAGTTTTCTTCAGGGGGTATTTGTGGTACAACACTACAACACATATTCTCAGTTCTGAACATGTTGCGTATCTGGCCTGGCAAATTGGAGGAAACTCATAGGTTTCTGCTAAGATGATCTCAGGAAAAGTATGCAGGGGGCCTCTGCAAATATGAATTTCATGTTCTCTGCAGGCTGCGCTCCCTCCTGGCGTGAACCACATATGAATTACAGCAGGCTGTCCCAGGATGGCAAGCTGCACACTTGTGCAGGATACTTGTGCATACCTGGGGCATGGGGGATGTTGTCAGCAGAACTAGCTCCAGGACAAGGAGAGGGAGATGCAGTAGCTCTGACGGTCTGCTGCAGCTAAGGACTCCTCTGAGATATGTGGATGTATGCCGCCTTCAGTTGGCACTGCTTCAGAAACTTTTGTGAGTCTCTCCATTTTTCCACACAATTGTATTCAGAGCAATGGTTCTGAAAGAGAAGATGCTTATCAGAAAGCATGAAGGGCAGATGCGTGGTCATGGGGAGAAGGCAAGATGAAATTCCGATCCTTGTCTTTATAGCAATTTTGACTGTTCTCTGACTTATTCTGATGTAAAATCAGTGTAATTGCAGTACCCTTAGGGGATTAATAGTTTTTTTCTGATGTGGAGAACAGAATTTATGCTGTATGTGCATAGTCAGACAGGCTACTCTGACTCTATGACTCTTTTAACATCAGATAGGTTGTCATCTATGTCTTGTCTACACTTCCTTATGACTGCTTCTTCCTCCTATCATCACTTCTGGATTAAGGGTGAGTCTGTTCCTCTGCATCCCTTGTTTCTCCCCTTCCACTCTGGATCCCAAAGGGTTGCCCTCAGGATGGCAGAAGAAATATGTGTTCAGGAGCTAGACTAGCAAGGCATTTCTGTTGGAAATTCTTGACTTGTCAAGGCTATGGCAATACTCTGGAGACATATCTCTGTGATCAATATTCCATGATCAAAAGCTTTTGAAATTGTTGACATAGCCTTTTTTGAAAATTTTAAACCAGAAAGATTGGCTTGGTTGGTTCTTTTATTTGAGTTTCTGTTTTGAAATTTTGATCTTCACTAAAAGGTGAGGAAAAATGCTAATGTCAAAGCTGAAAGCAAACAGCTTGTTGTTATTGAAAAAAAATCTAGATTGACCTGATTCAAGTTGTTTTCAGAGGAATAGCCTGAAAAACAATAACAAAATTTCAATCTTTTATTTCATTTTGTATCAAACATAGCTTCAAAAACTTTAAAATTCTTCCATGACAGGAAAACACTTCCCCAAAAGTATACCACACCCACTCTTCCAGCAGCTTTCTGGAGCCAAGGATTGGTGCAGGCATCTGTGAAAGGAGTTCAGTGAGGGCTGGAGCATGTACAGTGCTTTAAACACTGATAGCACAATAGCAGCAAAGCCTGCCTTCTCCATCCTGCCTAGTGAAAGTGATGGATTACCCATTCCTACTGTGACATAGAGCTTGGTTTTGCGTCAAAGAGGTCCAAACCTGAAGTGATTCGAAAAGGATGTGCTACTAACCCTAGGCTTTGTGTAGGGTAAATGCTGGTCCTTCACCTAAAATGAAAACCTTTCTCTTCCTTTACAGGGATTCACTTTGCTTAGCTGAATTATTTAGCCATGGCATAGAAGAACTGTACCCTTTTATGAGATGGTCTTTGCTACCTTGGTGTTTTCTGTTTTGTGTGTTTCTTGGCCTTTCTGAGGCCCCCGTGAGTGGCTTACTGTATGTGTTTTTGCAATCATTTTCTGCTCTGCTTATCTGATTGGGTTCGTTTTGAGCTATTTGTAGACAGTACAAAAAGAAACCAGATTAAAATCAATGCAGACATTGTGTTCCCACACATGCCCTGTATTCCTAGGTATTAGAAATGGGAATGAGTCATCCAGCAATACAGTTAAGTACTGACAAATGGTTGTCTAAAGTTCTGATAAGTAAAATCTCTTTGACTTATTGCATATCTTCTGTCTCTACATACTGCTGGTATAAATCTAAAACAAAAATCCACTTTCAGCCTCCCCAAGGACAGAACATGCAGTCTTTGTTTGGGTATATTTTCTAATTAAATGTGTGGGAGTCTGGGGGACTAAGGCACTGAGACTAAATTTATATCTGGGGACAGAGAAAAATAAAATAATCCTCCCTTATGGACAGCACTTGTCTGCATCAATGCACATGCACATGTGTCTCTGCAACCAGGGAACAATGATATTTTTAAAGCTTTGTTTTGTAACGTTGCTTCTCTCCAACTCAAGGGATGTCTTACTTTCTAAATCATGCTGAGCACACCAGGTTTTAGCTGTTAAAAACTTAACAATGAAATGAAGAGAAGTGACAATTATGATAGGATAATGCAATATCACCTGAAGACAACTCAATGTTTTATCTCTAGTATTTATATTAAGCATATTCCTTGAGAATTGAGTTGGTTTAGCTGCAGGGCTGTAGTTAAAGTCTTTTTACAATGTAGGAAGGACAGCTTACTGCATATACTATTTATGTGAAGACTAGTATAGGAGTTAATTCTTAAGGCTGTGCTTAAATGAGAAACAGGTGTAAAAGTGATTATTTCAGAATAGACGATCCCACTGAACAAACCTCCTATAATTATTTATCTAACATTAGCACGTCTACTCCAGTCAAATCAAAATTCACTTGCCAGTGCTGGGAGGAGGATGGAGCTGGCTTCTCCTGGCTTTTCATAGGAGGCTCTTAAAGTCTCTCTTTCTGACTGAAAAGAAAAAGAGCACACCAGTCCTGCTTCTCCACCACGTGCTCAAACCCTCTAAGTTTACCTTGTGACTGGAAATTGTTTAATTCCCAATGTACAGAACTTTTCACCCATGTTCTCATCAGCTGCAAGTGCCTGACATTTTTTTTCCTTTGTCTCTCTCTTTCTTTCCAAAATATGTGTGCAAGAGACATTGGTAATTGTTAAGGTGGTCCTGACGCGATCATAAAAGTATAGGCAGTAAATGTGTAAACATACTCTCCCAAGTCTGCCACATGCTTCCCTGTCATAGCCCTCTTGTTCCGTCTCCGTGATGCTCAGGAGCAGAAGCAGCAAAATGAGCAATAGCTCTGATTAGAGTATGTGGGTACTAGACTGAAACTTTTTTTTTATTTGCATTTTCAACATAACATTTGAATGCAAGCAGAGAGGCAAAAATAAAGCCTCATCCTCTCCTTCCTGCATTCCCAGCTTCTGTAAGTACCTCCTCTGCCATGGTTCCCTTTAAGCACTCCCCACCTTCCCCCCATTCATGACCTGCCCACTGCTTTTACCCACTCCTGGGCAGAAATCTGCAATTCTCCTTCTCCCACAGGCAGCCCTGGGCTATGGCATCCTGCGTACCTACACATCCTGAGTGCAAGGCATATTTCTCTGACTTCACTAACAAACAGATAGCACATGAATTTAAATTTTATTAAAAATAAATTCCAAAAGAAAACTCTGTGCTGAACACGTATCTTCCCCTGAGGAGAGAAACAGAGAGCACAAATATTTGACAGATGTTGGTCATGTTGCTTAGTGCACTACTGGAAGGCACTGAAGCTCTGTGGTGCTGGGAGCAGGGTTAGAAATGGCATACACAAGAACAGAGTAAGGATTAGGTGGGGTATTTAGTCTGCTACATTTTGCTACTTTTTAACCTTCCAGCTCTTGAAAAAATTTGCAGAAAGCTATGAGAATAAAGCATAATCATAAAATGGGTTTTGTCTCTAAGTGTGCTGCAAACTGAGCTATGATCTTGTTTCAATCTCTGTCTATGCAAATGTAATGCAAATGTAAATGCAAATACTTTGCATTTAAAGATTTGATTAGGGGTTTTTTCACAAACTCCTTGCCTGTGTAACATACCACCCCCTGTATGTAATGTCCTTTGCTTCCCAACCATTCATATTCAGAATTAAAAAATAGAAATGGTCAAGTGGAATTGACCCTCATGTACTAAAATGGCATAAGTTGTAAGTTCAGCCTCAGGAAATCTGGTCTTTTGGTACAAATACCCAGTAGATGCTGATACAGTTTAAAGTCTTTATCTGTCTGCCCAAACAAAACTCTCTGCAAAGGATCACACACTTTCATATCCAGCTGCAACTTCAATTTTCTTTTTTGCATTCTACACTAACTTTATTTTTCAGTACCCAGGTCAGCTTTGTGAAATCTAAACATTTTGGCAAGACTTGATGCACGCATCTTCCCTCTTTGAATAAGCAGTGTATAGCCCCGGAAAAGATTTCTACTGGGTCAAGAGAAAAACAGAAAAAAATTGGACACTGTATTGGGTCAGGAAAAGACAATTAACTATTTGTATACAGTGAAGCAGATCCAGAAATTAGAAGCGTCACAGGAAAGTATAATCTGAGTCAGAGAAGGTATTTGACACTGGACCTATTGTACTTCTAGTGTGCAGATACTTTAACTTGCATAACCTAAGTTAGTTACTGACATTATACAAGCTTTTTCCCCACCCCTGTTAAACTCCACCATTCCAACTTTAAGGCACCCATTTTTTTCCAGATGCAGAAGAAAAACCTGGCATTTTTGGTGTGGTATGAGTACTTCAGTATGCAAATACTCAGAGCTTTACTCAGCAGAGCAGTACAACAAAATTAAAACTCTTTCACTAGTTCATATGCTAACATATGAGACCCCACCTGGAGTCCTGCATCCAGCTCTGGAGCCCGCAGCACAGGACAGACATGGAGCTGTTGGAGCGGGTCCCGAGGAGGCCACAAAGATGATCCGAGGGCTGGAGCACCTCTGCTGTGAGGAAAGGCTGAGAGAGTTGGGGCTCTTCAGCCTGGAGAAGAGTAGACTTTCAGTGCTTAAAGGGGGCTTGTAAGAAAGATAGGGACAAATTTTTAGCAGAGCCTGTTGTGCTAGGAAAAAGGGTAATGGATTTAAACTGAATAAGTGTAGATTTAGCTTAGATATAAGGAAGAAATTTTTTTACAATGAGGGTGGTGAAACACTGGAACAGGTTGCCTGGAGAGGTGGTACATCCCTGGAAGCATTGAAGGTCAGGTTGGACCCGGGTCTGAGTAACCTGGCCTAGCTGAAGATGTCCCTCCTTTAAAGATCCCTTCCAACCCAAACTATTCTATGATTCTGTGACATGATCTATCTTAAACCAGGTCAGAGAGCAATGTTTTGACTCGGTAAGGCTGAGAAAATGGGACTTCAAACATGCCGTACACATAGGGAAAGACAGCAAATAGGAACACTGTAAAGGTGACAGAAAAAGACGCTGAAATTCTATTCTTTATCTGCGATGATTTTAAACGTGCTCATTCAATCTCATTCTGATGCAAGTTGTCAAACAGAGTACAGGAAATATAAATATACATTAGAAATCACAGTCCATCAAAAATGTCCAGTTATCAGAGAGTGATTCTTCCACTGCCATTCTTGAGAACTCTTACCAGAGATTAAAACCAAGGAAAAAAAGTTCTTTTTGCTTCTTTCCCAGAGTTTACGTAACCCAAACTAATTCCTCAGCTTGTTTTCCAAACTAAATCTTACTCCACATGCTAGGAGTATTCCTACAATTAGGAAAGACGGTATGTAACAGCATTTCTTGTTGACATCTGTTGCAACAGTAGTTCTGCTAGAATGCTGTAATGAATTCAAGGAAAACATCTTGTGCTGATTGCAAGCTACCTTGTGATTGCAGAGATACTGTTTCTCTAGATCATTTTCTTGCTTACCTTATCATTTAATAGAGATTTTGAAGCAAGGCTACTTGTTAAGGCCTATCATCAGCCCTGCTTCTTGAGAAGCTTGGTGCCTCCAGGGCTTCTTTCACATTTCTTTTGTTTAGATGAAATACTTTGCAGATCATCACAATAATGAGGGAATAGTCACTGCACATCGTCTTCTGCTGGTACAGCCAACCTGAGAGTCTCAGCTTAGTTGCTGCCTTTACTGACAGACTCTCTGTCTTTACCAGAATTACTTTCTTAAACTTGACCTATCAAACCACTCCTTTATGCTGAGAGACCTAAAGCTGTTAATAAGTGTTTCTGAGGACTGCCAAGAAAATATTAGCCATTAAGTGCAGCTTTTCTAAAAAGGGTGACTGTCTGACCTTGTTGACTTTCAGCTTCCCATATTTTACAACTTGTTAGCATCACTTACCACTCCTATGAATATTAGCTTATAGTCTCCTTCTCTGAAGGACCCTGCATAGAAAGGTTCTAAACCCAGTAATTGCCAAATTTTGCTTTTGAATTACTGCTTTTCCTTCTTTCCCAGTCTGCCTGCTAAATTCCTTACTGATGCCATTTATCTGTCATTGTCTTTCACTGAAACTTCTAATACACTCCTAAACTGTTTGCGAGATTTCACTCTGGTGCAGTGACGAAGGTGGTAGTCTCAGCTGGCTGGGTAAATAGTCCATGTGCTGATCTCTGTGCCCATTCAGATGGACAAGCTGCTCCCCTGCTGCGAATGAATTGCTGCCATTTATTGTTAGAATACATTTTCCCTCTTTAATTTTTCCATCAGCTTTATGGGTTTGGGTCAGACCAATGCAGAAATGCAGTAACGGCAGATCATCACAAACCAAGCGTAGATAGAGATCTGCTTCACCCAGCCCCTTTCCCACGGAACAGAGGTTTTCAATGTGGGAGTCATTAAGAAGTAGGAAATTTGCAATTCTTTCATTCTTCCTACATTATTTAATACAGGCTTTCCTGCTTTCTAGTCTAAGCAAAGAAATCCTGCTCATGAGCTAAGGTGTCCTGCTTTTGAAAAGCCTGAGCATCTCAGCTGGCCGGGCTGAAAGGCTTTTATGACTTAAAAATCAGCTTGCAAAAGACAAGAAATAAAGCATTAGTGATGAAGAGAGGTTCATATATTTTACCTGTTCCAGACTTTAGGAATATTCTGTATTGAAAGTGAACATTTGGCTATGTCCCCTCATATACATGAGCTATCATTACCTAATAGCTTTGTGGGGAAAGGAGGACTGGCTGCAACATTTGTGTAGCATGGGAGAACATGATGACTCCTATTTGCATTTCCATAAATACACATCTTATCAGGTTTTTTTTGCTAATTATAGAAGCAAGGAATGGGTTCATTTTTGTTGATATTGTCTCTTTGTTTGATATGATAATGCACTAATTACCATCAGAGCACTATAGGTTTAAAATTAATCTTTCTAATACAGCCCGGCTTCCTTGTATGAATGTTACCTGTTTTTCCAGAGGAGACAGGGTGGAATCACAAGTCACTGTCTGTTGAATGTGACAAGGTTTTGCTTCATTAGAAGGAAGCTGGTTGCCCTTAGCTGCCACATGGCAGCTCCAACAGCTGTTTGCAGCCCAGCAGTGTTATGTTGCATGCAGGAAAGGAATGGGGTGATACTGTAGTCCAGATCTTCAGCTGGTATAAATATGCATAGCTGCCTCAACTCAAAACAGATCTCTGTTGTTTTATGCATTCTGAGGACACATCAACACTGCAAAATGAAATGTGGTGCAGAAATCACTGAAAAGGGGAAAAGTCTGTGTGAGTAAATTCACATGACGTAGTACAGTCCATTCATGGAATGATCTGCTGAGCTTCATAGTCAGGATAGTCCTGGTCTCCTTAAAGCCGGGTTAATCAATAAGCTTTACTCAGCTGCAGGATACTGCGGATGTGGCTGTCGAGCTTCAGTGCTGAATATGCTCTCAGTCATGTGTTTTGATATTACAGTCGTGAATATTTTCTGGTGCAAAGTTATCACACGCTGAGTTTAGGCCTTGGATTTCTCAGTATGCACTGGGGCAGATATGCACTCTGTTGTTGGTTTATGGCTTAAGATTTCTATTACCTTTTCTATAATTGAAATGTTGTTCTCCATTTTAAACAGTGAATTCTTCTTCAAGGCCCCATTCACTGTATTCTGGGTTCTTCACTGCAACCCTTTTATATGAGACTGTTTTCGCATCTGCTGCGCCCTTCATGATTTCCAGGCTGCCACAACTGGAGATGTATGGGACAACCACAACCACTGTGGAGAACCTTCTTACCTCTGATGGTGTAGCCTGAAAAAAGTAGGGTCCATGTTTTCACAGCACCATCTTTTTCTTATCTGCTGAACTCCAGTTCTAGTCATATTTTCTGAGTAGCTTTCATAATTTCCACTTGCTGAGAAAAAGGTACTCTGCTTTTTCAGCTTTTCACTAGAGCACACTCCGTATCACTGGCCCATCCTGTGTTTTTTAAACTTTTCTTTCTAAATGCAGGCATTACTCTTCTTTAGAATTGAGGTTTGCCTCATTCCAGTAGCCCTTGACTCTGCTCAGGCTTCTGTTGTGATGCTCACACTGGCCTTTGCAATAGACAGACACTTTTTCCCAATTTTGACTTCTCAAATTAAATACTGACCCCAGATGCACATTTGTTCCATACGATGCCTTGAAAATTAAGGGAATGAGAAGACCTCCTGAGGGCACATATTTGATCTAACTTGAGGAGATAGTTCTTCAGAGGAAGAATCCAACTACGCGTAACACCTGCAAGGAAATCAGTGTCGTTGAGTGTTGTTACTAAGCAATAATTCCTACCCTTCTCTAGTTAATTTTTAACTATTTTGATTTTGCTGTAAAACAAAGAGTCTGGATTGCACATCCTGCCTCCAGCTGCTCCCAGCAGTTGGGGTTACTGGAGCAAGGGCTCTTCACTGCATTTCGATACGGGACCCTCCATACCCTGACATATGTAAGTCTAAAAGAAAATATGGGCATAACCACAATGGATAATGCTATTCAGGATGATCTGATTTACTTTTTGTGGCATATGTGCCTGTGAAGAATAGAATCTACAAATATGGCACAGAGCAAAGAGCCACAGCTACCACACGCTCATCCCATGTCTGCTTTTGGCATCTAACAGCCAGTTACACAGGGTTGTTGGGAGGCTCCCATGGCTGCTCTAGAAGTGATCAAGGTGCTTAGTACCACTTGTGTTTCATTATTGTGTCAGAGTTTCAGAACAGGTGGGATTTATTTTTGTAGGAAAAATCATCAGCTAAGAGGAAACAGTTGTGCTCTGTGCTTATATATTTCTTGATGCTCTGCTGGCTCCTGCTTGGAGCTGTCATGCTGACATCATTGTAGTGAGCCGTGGGTTCCTACAGCTGCTGCCAACTAGAAACAGAACAAATATATCATTCTTCAAATGGAAGAAGTTAACAACTGGCCTTTATTATTATGTAATTAAGTTAAGGATCTGGTCTTGATCTTCAAAACCATCAAAGTGTTTGGCTAAAACTGTTTCTGGGACCATCTTTCCTTCCCTAGCCAGTGAGCACTAACATCACTTCTTTCTGAACGAAGCACAAAAGAAGCTTGCTTGCTTAACTTGTTTTTCATAGCTTAAATTATTCAACTGACATGCAAGGCACAAAGAATAGGAAACAAACTCAACATGTACAAGACACTTAAAAAGCCATTAGCCAGCAACAATTTCTCAGGGACAAGAGACAAGTGAAAACTGAAGAAAAAGATTCAGACACAAGCCACCTTGGGAGGGCACCTAGTGCTACGTTTTAGATCTGTGCTGTCTGTGCCTTACCTGTGTGTCTGTATGAGATGCACAGCGAGAGCAGCTGTGCCCTCCCTCATGTTTGTACACCCCCACTGGGACTGCATTGGTGCTCTGTTTACATCTTCCCCTGCTGAACCACTGCCCCTTCATGGCACTTGCACACAAAATCCTCTTTTCTATTTTTAGGTTCTCCACCTCACATCCCGTGAAGAGCAGCAGTGCCCTGGGCATGTTCGGTTTCATTTATTTATTTCTTATCACTTATTAATGGTGTATAACACATGTATATGCCATTTAGATGCCTGGATTTATCCTTCATATTTTCAAAATTACGTAATGAAATCTCAGCGGGCTTGGGATGTTTCTGTTTATGCTTTTTCTGTGCCGACTTCCTTTTGTTGCCTTTAAAAGTCAGCGAGAATTCTGTCACTGACTCCAGTGGAAATGAGAGTGCTTCTCAACTGAAATTTTCACCCTGGATTCTCATCCCACCCCCAGATTTTCTATTCAGATAAGAACTTAAATATGACACCAGATCTCACCGCAGTCTGAAATACCCATGGGAGAGTATGCATTCTTTTTAATTACTTTAAGAATGAAACCTCAGGAAAAATCCTGAAAACACAAGAAGATATGTTCTTAATGTTAAAGAATTTAGATGAATTCAGCAAACCGATGCTGAACTGGCTTTTCTACCTCAATCTCAATGACCCAATTGCTGTTTCCCTCTTTTAAAATAATGACCCAAATTTCTGTTCCATTATGTTGTTACAAGACCAAGACTCAATTTAAGATTTTCAGCTTCAGGTAGCCAAAATCTTTAATTTATGGCTAAAAAACTGAACAAAAGGAAGCTGGCTGTCCAGTTACTGAGCACCTAGATTTTTCACTGACTTTAGTAAAAACTGTGGCTGTTTGGCGCTTCTGAAAACCAGGCCAGCCTACTGAGGTTCTTTACATAAAGTGATGTAGTGACCTGATTTCCAAAACTGTGAGTACAAACAATTTTTATTGAAGCCAGGGCATCTTCAGGTGCTTCATGGATTTGGATATTAAGCCAATACTTGCATGAAATCAGGAAGAAATTGCCGAAGTCTCCAGAAGTATCCAGGGATGTAACAGAATATTAATGTAGTCTCGGGCTCATTCTGTAACACTGGACATGATTTACGCATGTAGGTCCCAGAGTGACACTGTTAGGGTTTAACCACATCCTGAGATTTCCTTTTAATTATTTTTCTCAATGAATGTTACAATAAGCAGTAACATTTTGGTACAGAGAGCAATGACACATCCTGTACCAGAACAGATATGAACACTGATAATAGAACAGAGGTGTCTTTGTTCATCTTTTTGAAAAACAATCAGCTACATTTTTAATCTTTTTCTTTGAAAAACTATTTTGTGCTCCATCTACAGTGTGTAAGGGAATAGATTTGGGTTTGAAGAAAAAAATCTACATTTTTTACATGCTGATCCAGCATCTGGACAGATAAGTCTCTGTTCTTTAGTCCTTCTGCATACCTGTGGGTCAGTTCAAATACCCTCACACCATCCTGTAAAATTATTCTGCCCACAGAATGAGGAGTTAGTGAAAGTGGGGGTTAACAACTGCCTTCCCCCCCCACCTCTAAAATTGAAGGATGTTCCTTGCCCAACCCCCAAATTATATTTATAGTAATCTTGTTCTGAAAAATTGAGCACTGGAAATTTTCACTCTTTCCCCTTGCAAAACTTTTACAGGTTTTTATGTGTCCAAAAATAATCTATATGCAACTGCCCCAGGTGCAAAAACCCTTTTTTTTTTAAAGTAATCTGTCCTCTTTTATTCAGATATTTATTTATTTTAGAAAAAATAAAAAGACTCTTTTGAGACTGCTTTGTTTGCCCCAAATCAAGGAAAATGAGTACCTTTTTCTCACGATATTTTATTACTTTGGCTTCTGGGCCACAATCAATATTGTCATTTTTCCTGAAATCCACAGGGCTCACAATCACCATTTTCCTTTCCTTATTATTTTTTTTGATGTAATTTTGTTATTATTGTACTGGTCTTTTGTCTCCTATAGACCTGTTCTGTGGTAATCACAGTGATTTTGACAATAGCATGTAGCTTCTTCGTCTACTGAAATCTTTAAAACCAGTAGAAAACACTGGGGAAAGGGGAAATGACTTTGCCAACTTCTGTCTATTCAAAAGCAGCATTCTGATATTGATTTTTAAAATTTAATCCAGTAATTAATGTAGTGACTTCAGCTGGTTATATTAGCCATTTTGAGATTGTTTCCTACAAGATTAAGACCATTAATTCTCCTTTATTTCCTCTGTTCAGGAAGTATGCAAATCACATTTTGCATCTGAGCTATTCAGAAAGATTTTCTATCTCCTGTAAAATGCTGCATTTTGATCTGTCTCAGTATTGCTCTGGGTGCTTTACTGAGCTGTAAGTATGTGGTTGTGACTGTGGTATTAGGATTTTTTTTTTAATTTCTGTTTTACACAAGATTTGTTTGTTCACATTAACAAAAAATCCCAACAATATTCCAACATTTAAAGTCTTGTCATCAGCTTTGCTGACATATCAGTTGGCTTGCTTAGGAGGTAAAAAAAGAGCACAGACAAATGGAGACCTCATGGAAAAGGCGGGGTAGCTGGATTACAATTTTAATGTGAGATTCATCGTATCTGTTAAACTCTGACCTACTTGCCACCTAGTTGACTGAGAGACCACCTCTCACTGGCTGGGAGCAAGAGTCAGCACTAGATTAGTTTGAGTGAATGGAGTTATGCTGGGCTGGATGACATTGGGATGACACCAAGGTCCTGTATAGCTCGCAAGATGTTGTAGCAGAAATGCCCCAAAGAGGCTGTACTGAGAGATGTCTTCTGTGTGGGTTGGGTGCTATATGAAGAAGAGAGAGGGTCATCTTTGGTAAGTTAAAGGGTGATGTGACAAGGGGGATAGAAACCATTGAAAGGATGCCAGTTGCTACATGCAGAGAGGTGGCTTGTTTTGTAGGAGAAGCCAAGGAGCAATCGAGCAGGATCCCAAACTCTTTGCAAGACTCTGACATAACATCAGATATTTCGAAGTGAGCTTGTAGTTGTTTTATTGTTTTACCTAGATTTAGTTGTACACTCAGATTTTGCTATATCATGTGAGTACTCAGGCTCCCTGTCTGCTGCTTTGCTGCTTCTTGCTTTCTCCTTCTGGCCTCATGAATTCTGCATTTCTGGCTGCACAGGCAGGACAGAAAGCCTTCAAAAATAGTGAAAAAGGCAATCCACACAAGCCCAACACTTTGGAGAGACGGGAAGGTTTGCTCCCTGTGGTGAGGTGAGAAAGGGAGAGGGTTTTCACATTGGGCTCTGATCTTCAGGCTGTATTTTGGGAAACAGTTGGTCCCAGGCACCCTGGTTGCATTCTGCCAGAGCAGAGTCATTTCTCTATCTTAACAAAGAGTATCTTAAAAGGAAATTTTCTAGTTCCCAGACTCAAGATACAGAGTGCCCCAGGTACACCACACATATTTACAGCTGTCCTACATAGATCTGCTTTTGAAGGTGGAGAAAGGACCATCCTTCTTTTCCTCTCTGCTTCCCAGTCTCTTGTTTTGTAGCCCAATACACGTGATTTTTTCGCCACTACAAATAAAAGGTCAAGAGCTTTCTGTTGACCTGACAGTGCAAGGATTAAAATCATGCCTGGACTTGTCTTGGCCTGAGCTGTTTTTAGCTTGTTTTTGCTGTGATAGCCATTGCCTAGCAATCAGCTAACTATTGCCTGCATTTGTTTTAGTTTAGACTTAGTTTTTGGTGATAACAAGCAGTTTTTCTATGTGGATTGACCTGTCTGTGACTCCAGACTGAAGCGTGGCATGGAAAAATGCTGGTTCCTGCTCTCGTCCTCCCACCACCCATCATGCTCTGACAGGGTTTGTGTGATCACGCGGTAGGTGCACTGTGTTGGGGAGATAATTGTCTCAAAACGAGCCATTTTTGACGGGATTTTTTCTTTCCAGCCACAAGCAGCTTAAGTAGTATTGCTGCTCATGGCTTTGGTCTGGAGGAAAGGGGGGTGTTCAAGCATAAATCACTCCTTGGTATTGCCATCACTTGTAAGGCTCTAGGCATCTAACCCCAGGTTATAAATTCTCCTACAGGATTCATGCATCTCAGAACTTTTGCAGATCTAGGCTAAAGAGATATTTTCTAAGTTCCACATTTAAATTCTAGCAAAGCAACAAACTGCATAGACCAGCATCCCAACCTGCAGGCTACAGTTTCTTTGCCTCTTGTGTAACATTTTCTTTGCAGTCTGTTTTGTTTGGAGAACACTGGTTTGAGCAGTAGGCCTTTGCACAACTGTTTGCTTTTAGAGGGAAAGTTTCAAAATATATTTGTTCCTACTGTTTTAGAAGAACTTGCATTCTTCTTGTGTTAGGAAGAGTTGCTCAAAAAAAAAAAGAAAAATAACACTGTCAAAAAGCCAAAAACTTTGCTAGTGTTTCTTTGAACATAACCCCCACCCAAAATTATTCACACAGTTCTATTTCTAGACAGAATTTTAAAGCCTTGACTACTTCAAAAGGAAAATATTGAAAATTTCTGCTAATAGGTTATCTCTGTGAAAGGGAAGAGACTGGTAATGAGTAACCTTTCTCTTTTTCTTTTGCTTCAGAACATTTTAATTGTGTTCCAATTACTTCAACATATTTAACACACTTCCAATATGTATTTGTACAGTATGCAGGCAAATGATTTTCCAAAGCCTTATACAATATGGTGAGTCATAAATGATTGCTGTTCCCACTCCCCCTGATCGAGCGTGAGTCACAAAGTGGTAAAGTCTGTCTCCCCGGAGCGCTGAGCGAAATCCACCTGATTGCAGGCAGTCGGTACAAAGTTGACAGCTGAGTGGCATGTGGAGATCCCTTGGCTGAACGGAGCGTGTCTACCCACACATCTCTTACCTGTTGTGAAAAAGGGGCATATCGCAGCCTTTTGGGGCGTGCCTTGTCGTAGAGGTTTGCTGATCCCAGCACATCCCGCAGCCACTACAGGGAGGCTCTGGCTGCGGCTGTGCTCCAGCTGTGCACCCTGTCCCTGGGTTACGGGGGTGGATTTCGTAACCGCTCTTCATCTGGCACTGAAGTTTCCAAGTTTTTGGGCTGTGCACGGGGACAAATTCCAGTTTGACTGAGTACCTCCGCATGGCAGTCACCCCCTCAGCTGCGTCAGTGGGGTGGCAGCAGTCGCCAAGTGGGTTTTGGCAAGTGGCTTATAGCTGCGCACACACAAAGCCTCTGCTCCCCACAAACACACGCTATATGAAAAGAAGTCCCTACAAATAAGATACCTCAAGGTGGGTGGGATTTGCTTCCTTCCATCCCTGGAAAATTAAAGCTATTTTCTTTCCACAAAGGAAGAAAATGTTCTGTGAATCAGTACTGTAGAGAAAAATATACCTTTGAATACTCATTCCAGGATCCATGTTAGCCAGGTCACAAACTGGTCTTTGAGCATATGACAGTAACAAGTCGTCATCTTCTGTTGATGAATTTTACCAAAGTATGCTCAAGGAAATTTTTTTACCTCTTAATGTACTTGATAGATGTTACTGTCATTAATCACCTATTTGAATAGTATCCCAGCAGTCAGGTAACATCACAGCTATTCCTGCCTGAAGTTTCAAGGGTGCAGATGTATCATTATTCACTTTGGCTTATATATGAGAATAACAGGTTTTTCTTAATTTTGGTATTCCCAAACACCTCTATACTGCAGTTTTTGATGGCTGATCATTTTTTTTTCTGCTGATTTTTGTGAAGACTGTCTTTCAGAAGCGGATTGACCAGCTCTAACAATGAATGAAGGATCAGGTAAGGTAGCAAATGTTATCTTTTAAAATAATTTGTAATGTACCCCTAAATTTTCCTTCTGCATTTGAGCTTTCTGGCTTGCATCCTTTAATAATTTTAACGAACAAATGCTAATCAGGGATCAAAGCTGTACTCCTTTAAACACACAGCAAATACCCTTTCACATTAAAAACTTGATACTGTAAAACCCTTATGAAACAAATATTATAACATTTTTTATCTTTGTTTGGAGGAATAGTTGCACTGGTTTCAGCACATTCTTCACGCACTTCAAATGTGATTTAGTTCACTTAGTCTTCATCATTTTAATGTCATATGTCTAGTCTAACCAACTTTCTTAGGTTCCCTCTACAGTCAATGAAGAGAGATATTCGCCTCCGGAGGGGTGATTCATACCTCCTGTCTTAGACTTCTGCCTCTCTCAATTGACAACAGAAGTGTAGCCTAGACAACTGTGTAGATTAGATTCCTATCTGTCTCTTACATTAGGTGAGATAAATCCTATTCTTGGCCATCTTTGTGCATGCAGATTACAGGATTGGAGCTAGGTTGTTTAAACACTTGAAGTACCTGTAGGGGCTGATAGACTGATTGATTTATTCAGAAACTTTCCAAAATGTGAGTACGAACCAAAGAATAGTCATCGAGTTTTTTTATGGAGAAAAAAGGAAAAACATAGAAAATATTTTCATATTTGCCTCTCAAGTTTAAGAACACAGTAACAATAAATAAAAAAAAGTTAAAATGCCTATTGTGTAAATCAGTAACAGTAGATGACAGTTCCGAGGTAAATTTGCTAAGTGTGTTTAGGTAATGGCCCGAACATAGCCTTGAGTTTTCAGTACCTGGACATGGCTTTAGCTATATGTTTTAGTACAATGGGGAAGAATTCACATCTGAGCCACTCCCGTTTCTTTGTCCCCACATTTCCCTTTCCAATGAGTCAGCTGACTCCCTTTAGGCAATGGACAGTGTGCAAACCAACACAGTGACCTGCCTTCCACATTTCAAGGGTCATGAAAATACAATTTACCGTGAAGGGCAACAGGCTTCAAAATGTGCTCCATTTAACTTTTTGTAGACTGTTTTTTTCACTGTGAATGCTAACTGAACAACCTGACCAAAGCTCTGGTCTACACATCAGCAGTCTTCTTCATGATAAGCCAACAAAAGAGAAATGCATAAAGATTAGAGAAATCAGAGTCCTCAAATTTCAAATATTCTTCTTTCCACTAGCCTTACTCTTCTAGCCTTAGACCTTCTTCCTTCAAGTACTTCCATCTTCCCTTTCTGACTCTCACTCCTTGGCTTCTCTAGTTTCACTTACAGTTTCTAAGAGCAGAGCTCATGCATTTGGGCTGTCTGAGCTAAATATCTGCCAACTCAGAAATAGTCTGGATGGGTAGCCACTATTATTGTTTGGTCAGAAAAATGTGGCAGCTGCTGCAGTTTCTCTTCCACTTTTGTCTCCATCTACTTAGCTGAAAAAAAACCTACTAGTGACAAGTCTTTGCAACAGCCATGCTTCAAAGCAAATGAGAAACCTTGGCTTGCAAGATGCCATTTGGCCACCAAGGAACAGCACGACCAGGAGTTTTAGACTTGGATGCATGTACATAGAGTTAACCTGGCGATACCATACCAAATGCTTATATAAGGCTCCTGACCTGTAGACTCAAGTCAACTTGAAATGCCACGGGTTTATTCTCCAAATTCTGAGGTGTTTTCCTAGCACCAAACAGGTTGAATGATCTTATTGTGTACAGACTTCACCTATAGTATGCTGGCAGCTGTAGGGAAAAGAAAGTAATTTATAGTTTTAGTTTCATACACATCAATTCAGAGCAGGTCTTTTAGCTATGATATGACTGAAGGCCTTGGTAAAGCGAAAAGTGAGAATGAGTTTTTGGTATCAATGCAAAATCTGTAAATACGATGTGATTTACTCACTGTGATTATTCAGACCTTTACTGCAAGGGTTCTGTGTATATCTATTGCACATACACATAGTTTTGTAAATGAGGAAATAATACACTAGATTTAGTGCTTCAGATGTTACAGCTCTGCCACGTAACCCAATACTGAGGAAAGACTCTGCTGAAAAGCTCCTTTATACAGAATGTAAAGTAGATATACATTATCTTGTAATAAAATGCTTAACTTAATATTGACATTCACAATGCTTGCAGGTCCCAGGCCTTGGCCTTTGTGCAGACTCAGTTTGTTAGTCAATTTTCACTCAGGCAAAACTTTAATTCACTAAAAAATTATGAAAGGAGAAACTTTGAGTATTGTCCAGACATGAGATGAAATTCTCTTTTCCGAAATGAATTAGCATCCTAAAAGATGCATTAATTGCTCAGCCAGTATTTTCAAATTTTACTGGGAATCAAAATCCATAGAATGCACATCCTACAGACTTTTGTGCATATGATATGCTTTGTCTTCCTTTAACAGTCTAAATCTAAAAGGCAGAGTGTGACAAGGTCAGTAGTGTACTTAATTTCTGATTATTTTGTGGTGCAAATGTATAGCTGGAGTAAATTGGAGAGCAAGGCAGAGACTTGGTACCAGCTGGAGAGGCAGCTGACATGGGTCAGGCAGTCACTGCATGTTAGTGCTCCTGATAACTCCTTGCAGGGTCTCCATTTGTTCTGTTGACTGTCTTGGCAGCTCAGTCTCCTCATGTGGGCACTTGAAGCCCTGTGGTAGAAATATGGAGGTATGTGGATGCACCAGGACACAGCTACCTGGGTTACCTTCCTACATCAAATGTCATTAAACTCATCTCCTCATCTCCTGTTTTCAAAAGGAGTGGTTATTTTTATTCCTGACACAGATAATTGTTAGGCCTATGTGGAGTATTTGGTGCATGTTTGTGTGCCACGAGTCTCAGCTAGTTGTCTTTGAGTCATGCTATTTCTTACCCAGAGAGAGGGTGGGTCTCTTCTCTGTTGATGAAAGACCTATACTTGGAGTGTGGAAAGAACCTCAACTTGAGGCGACATGTCTGTATTTCTGCTTTAACCCTCAAGTCTTTAAAGTTCCTAAAAAAAACCCCAAGGTAAGTGAACAGGAAGGACTGTGAGTGATTTGGGCACGAATTGTGGAATTTGGGAGACACGCTCATTTACCTCATATCTGGTGATGTCAGGGCACAAGCCTGGGTTGTCTGGAGTATTCTAAGCTGGTTGCATATCAGAAACAGATTAACCGTATTAACACAAGATAATAAATCTTGCTTCTTTGCTAAGCAAATTGCCTGGGTGGGCGGAGCTCAGATTAAATGTAGGCATTTTGCTTGTGGTACTCTGGTTAGCTCTTTCAGAGTTAATTTAAGTATTTCCACATTGTGGCATGAGAATAAGAAATATAAATATCTATAAATATATTATTTATATAAATATATAAAAATAAATACATATAATTGTGTGTTGATTTGTGTGTATAACTGTTAATGAGTGTGTTAATATATATGTAATGGTTGATGTCTCCCTGCTGGTTGCAAGAAATAACGGTACTTCCCTCTCTCACAGGGTCTGTAGGATGTACTAAAAATTGTGAGGAACTGTCATGGTGATTATAACCATGTAAATGTATATAATTGTGATGTGAATTTTATGATTTTTTTTTCATAGTTATTTCCTCTGCATGTACTGAATAACTTTTCTTCTGAAAGCTCTAAGGTAGAGGCAGAATAGTTCTTAAATTAGCATTGTATTTTTCCTCATAATTTTTTTGCTACTAAACACTTTTTCAAAAGTAAGAGACTACTTCAGAAAAAGCTAGTAAAAATGCTGAGAAATAAGAGCAAAAATGCTGAGAAATAAGAGCATGAAGAGATGTTCAAGAAACATATGCATGGTTGGAGAGAGTCCAGAAGAAATCAGCAGAAATGATCAGAGAACTAGAAAACATGACTGTTTTTTTGGGGAAACACTGAAGAAATCAATAGTTTTCAGTCTAGATAATCCGCAAGAATATAAAATTTAACTGCAAAAGGGAAGGTGATAAACTATTTTCTGCTCGGGAAAACACACACACAAGTAGTTTAAACTCAAACAAGGAAAACCTTCAAAAAAGTTTAGAGAACTCATGTTTTTTAAGAATGATTTCCAAATCTGTATTTCCACCCTGCTGAGGATAAAAATTGAAAGGAAAGAAAGAAAGAAAGAGAGAAAGCAAGAAAGAAAGAGAGAAAGAAAGAGAGAAAGAAAGAGAGAAATAAAGAGAGAAATAAATAAATAAATAAATAAAGAAAGAAAGAAAGAAAGAAAGAAAGAAAGAAAGAACGGAAGGAAGGAAGAAAGAAAGAAAGAAAGAAAGAAAGAAAGAAAGAAAGAAAGAAAGAAAGAAAGAAAGAAAGAAAGAAAGAAAGAAAGAAAGAAAGAAAGAAAGAAAGAAAGAAAGAAAGAAAGAAAGA
>Ga0065711_1002707_pt1 | contig 32096 bp, 28 predicted proteins | sample Hoacrofraction12_FD_59098 | JGI IMG/M metagenome (GOLD analysis project Ga0065711, IMG submission 59098) | Hoatzin crop microbial communities from Cojedes, Venezuela - Epithelial fraction 12 v2 (version 2) | ecosystem: Host-associated > Birds > Digestive system > Esophagus > Crop | place... | reverse complement strand
TGCACGCCAACTCCCACACAACCCACACGCAGCCTTGCATCGAGCAGGCTGCGTGTGAAGGGAAGAAAGAGGGGAAACAATGCTTTAGAAAATAGGGAGAGTGGAGTTGCATTTTCAAAGCGAAGTATGAGCAATCTATTTCTTGCGTTTGAGCATTGCATCTCCTCCTCTCCCACACCTTGCCTCGCGTCGAGCGAGGCAAGGTGTGCCAAGAAAAAAGGAGAAACAAACGATTTGAAAGATGAAAAGACGTGGAATAGATCTTCAAAAGTCGGTGTTGAACTTTGTCTTTCGCGCGTTTCAACGTTGCATCTCCCCCTCCCCCACATCAAGCCTCGCGCGAGCGAGGCTTGATGTGCAGAAAAGAAAAAGAGAAAACAATCTTTCGCGCGTATATTATAAAGAGGTGGCGCAACGATTTTTGTGCATTGCAAAATCATTCCACCCTATCCCACCTCCAATCTCGCATCGAGCGAGATTGGAGGTGCCGCAAAAAAAAATAAAGAAGCATTGAGTGGCAAATGGAAAAGAACGAGTTAGCGCAGCAATTCACGTTCTATACAGTTTTCTTTTCCACACAACCCACACGCAGCCTTGCATCGAGCAGGCTGCGTGTGAAGGGAATAGGGAGAGGAAACAACGCTTGAAGAATAGAGAGTGTGGAGTTGCAAATCTCCTAAAAAGAATTAGAGCAAATTTTTTTGTTCTTTAGAATTTAATTTCTCATTCCCCCACTTCCAATCTCGCATCGAGCGAGATTGGAGGTGCAAAGAATAAGGTAAGGAAACAAACATTTTCTAAATTTTAAGAACGAAAAAGAAGGTTTTATTTCGTGCATCACTCCCCCACTTTCACATGCATCAAAATCAGAAACCTGTAAACCGAGAAAAAAGTTTATACAGAATAGGTTGTTGGAAGGCTGTTTGACGGGTGCGATTTGTTAAAATTTTTAATGAAAAAGACATTTTTTGGCATTTTATTTAACTTTTTTGACAAAAACTCTTGCATGTGAAATATTTTTTAAGTATTTTTGCAAAACTATATTACGCCATTATCCTTTGCAATGAAACAAGCCCGATTTTTGGTTTTTATTCTTCTGGCATGTTTTCTTACGGGTTGCGGTTTCAAGTTGAAGCCATATATCGGTGAGGATGCAAAGGAAATCGTGATTAAACGCTATGATCGGTTGGAGCGACGCTACTTGACGACGGGCGATTTCGCTGCTTTGCAAGAGATGAACACCGATTATCCGATTGAAACACGTACGCTTTTGGAAAAAGTTTTGCAGCTTGGCGTTGTTGAAGACCCTGAGTTGCCGCAGAAATTCTTGAGTTTCTTCCAAGATAGCACGTTGCAGACGTTGATAACTGATACAGAGGCGGAATTTATGGACATAGACGACCTTAACAAAGGGTTGAACGACGCTTTTGATAAGGTGAACGACTGGCTTCCGAACCTGCCTCGACCAGAGGTTTACACGCAGATTTGCGCGCTACAGCAGAGCATTGTGATTGGCGAAGATATGATTGCGATTTCGTTGGACAAGTATCTCGGCGAGCGTTACCCGCTCTACCAAAAATACTACACGTACGAGCAGCGCAAACAAATGAACCGCAGTTATATTGTGCCCGATTGCATGATGTGGTACTTGCTCAGCCTTTATCCGTTGGCGCATTTTGAGTCGCGATCGCAGATAGAACGCGATGTGCATTTTGCTAAATTCCAATGGGCAGCCAATCAGATTACGGGTAAAACGTATTACGAAAGCGAATATATTACGCTGTTTGACGAATACGTCAAACAACATCCAGAATTGTCGATGGCTGATTTGCTTGGCATGACCGATTACGCGGCATTTATGGAGTAAGCAAATCGCCTTGCGAAGCGCCCATCTGGCGCATTTTTTTCACTAAAAGATTCGTGAATTCATAGTTTTTCAATCCCCATCTCGGTGCAATAAGAAGCTCGGATGGCGATTGGCTGACGAATCGCTCTAAGATAAGATTTTTTCTCAACCGTCGGATGTAGCCGATGACGCATTCGAGATATTCTTCCACAGAAAATACGTGGAACGGATGCTGCGCGAAAAGTGTGGCAAGTGGCGTTCCTTTGATGATTTGCAACTGATGGATTTTCAGAAAGTTGAGCGGCAAATCCGAAATCGTTTTCGCCTGCTGCCAACACGCTGCAATATCTTCGTCGGGCAACCCAAGAATAACGTGAGCGCCAACGAGTATGCCTCGCGAAGCAGTCTTTTCGATCGCCTCGCGCGCGCATAAATAATTATGGTGTCGGTTGATGCGTTCGAGTGTCGCGTCGTTGGTCGATTCAATGCCATACTCCACAATCACAAACGTGCGCGATGAAAGTTCAGCGAGATAATCCAAGATTTCATTGCTTATGCAATCGGGTCGCGTCGCAATGACCAATCCCACTACTCCATCGACCTGCAACGCCTCCTCGTAGCGCTGGCGCAGCGTCTCAATGGGCGCGTAAGTGTTTGAATAAGCTTGAAAATAGGCAAGATAGCGCATGTCAGGATATTTGCGCGAGAAAAAATCCTTACCCGCGTGCAACTGATCGGTAATTGAATCAGTTGTGCGGCAATATGATGGGTTGAACGTTTTATTATCGCAAAATATGCAACCGCCAGTCGATAACCGTCCGTCTCGATTCGGGCAAGAAAATCCTGCATCAATCGAAATTTTCTGCACTTTATATGGAAAGCGACCGTTCAACCACGTTCCGAAATCGTTGTATGGCAAAGATGGCGTCGTCATGCGCGACAAAGATACGAAAAAATCGATAAGATGCGCTTGTAGAGCGTTGCGATATGCAAATAATTCATTGAAATTCTTTGGTTTTCGGGCGAGTTCTATTAAATTTGCATAACGAACAAAATCACACTTATTATGAAAAGACACATGCTTTTGCTGGCGTTTGCGTTGGGTTTCGTTTTTACAGTTTCGGCGCAAACGAAGATAGCCATTTCGGACATTACAAAAGGAAAATTTTCTGCGCAAACCATCAGTGGGATGATACCGATTGAGGGCACTGATCAATACGCGCAAATCAGCGATGACCGCACGCAGATTGTGCAATATTCGTTTAAGACTGGCAAACAAACGGCAGTGCTTTTCGATTTGCGTACAGCGCTCGGCGCGGAGATTGATCGGTTCGACGGATACATTGCTTCGCCCGACTATAGCAAGCTGTTGATTCGGACAAACCGCAAGATGATTTATCGTCGCAGCTATACGGCAGATTTTTATGTGTATGATGTGAAGACGCATTACATGAAAAAATTGAGCAATGCAGGCGTTCAGCAAGTTCCAACGTGGTCGCCAAACGGCGAACAAGTGGCTTTCGTGCGCGATAATAACTTGTTTATTAAAAATGTGAACGACAATCGCGATGAAGTTCAAGTGACTTACGACGGAAAATTCAATGAAATCATCAACGGAATACCCGATTGGGTTTACGAAGAAGAGTTCGGTTACAACTGCGCTTACACGTTTACCGCCGATGGAAAGATGCTTTGTTGGGTTAAATTTAATGAAACCGATGTGCCTGTTGCGTCTTTGCAACAATTCAAAGGCATGAAACCCGAAAAAAAGGAGTATTCCGAGTATCCTGGACTGTATTCCTACAAATATCCGAAAGCAGGCGAGCAAAATTCTACAGTGAGTGTGTGGGCGTATGACATTGCGACACAAACGACAAGCGAGCTTCCAGTGCCGTTGGACAATGAAGGATATATCCCGCGCATTCTTCCAACGACGGAAAGCGATAAGATAATTGTTTATACCATGAATCGGCATCAGGATGACTTGCGCATTTATGCCGTCAATCCACGCACGAAAGTGTGCAAGCAACTCATTAGGGAGCAAACGTCGTGCTATGTGAAAGAGGAAGCAATGGAAAACATTCGTATCGGTAAGAGTACGATTCTTCTGCCAAGCGACCGCGATGGTTTTATGAAGGTTTACATTTACGATAAAGATGGAAAACAATTGCGAAGCGTTGGCGGAAATTTCGATATCACCGACATATACGGCTATGACGAGAAGACTGGCGACGTATTTTATCAGGCAGCCATCGACGGTGCATTGGATCGACAAATTTTGGTGACGCACAAGAATGGCAAAACGCAACGACTGAGCAATCAGAAAGGTTGGAATTCGGCGCTATTCTCTGCAGATTGTCGTTATTTTGTAAACACTTGGAGCGACAGAAATCATCCTTACGAATATACTACGCGTGATAGTCAAGGAAAATTGATTGCGAAATTGTTGGATAACGATGCGCTGAAGCAGCGAACCGTTGAATACGGATTTACGGACAAAGAATTATTTTCGTTTACCACTGGCGAAGGCGTGCAGTTGAATGGTTGGATGATTCGTCCTGCAGATTTTGATGCGACAAAGAAGTATCCTGTGATTTTGCATCAATATAGTGGTCCTGGTAGTCAGCAAGTAAAAGATTCTTGGGGCATAGGCTCGATGGGCAACGGTGGCGCGTTTGATTATTACATGGCGCAGCATGGCTATATTGTTGTATGCGTTGACGGTCGCGGAACAGGTGGACGCGGATCGGAATTCGAGAAATGCACGTATCTGAAGCTTGGCGATTTGGAATCTAAAGATCAGGTTGAGACCGCTATTTATCTTGCATCGCTGCCGTATATCGATAAAGATAGAATCGGCATTTGGGGTTGGAGCTATGGCGGATTCAATACATTGATGAGCATGAGTGAAGGTCGAGAAGTTTTTAAAGCGGGCGTTGCGATTGCACCTCCTACGAATTGGAAATATTACGACTCAGTTTACACCGAGCGTTTCATGCGAACGCCGAAAGAAAATAGCGAGGGTTACGATCGCAATCCTATTTCGCGCGCTAAGAATTTGCATGGAGCGCTGCTGATTTGTCATGGAGTAGCCGATGACAACGTGCATCCGCAAAACACGTACGAGTATAGTGAGGCGCTGGTGCAGGCGGATAAGGATTTCAAAGAATTGCTCTACACCAACCGAAACCACAGCATCTACGGCGGAAACACGCGCACGCATTTGCTGCGTCAAGTGGCTAACTGGTTTATTGAAAATCTTTAGGATTTTAGTTTGATGATTTGGCAATATATTCTTGTTGGATTAGTCGTTTTTGCAGCTGTTTTGTATGCTGCAAAGCGTATTCGGGAAGTTGTATTGCAACGTCGTGATCCTTGCGCTGGTTGCTCTGGATGTGCGTTGCGCGAGATTAAGCGAAAGCAATTCAACAAAAAAGAAACGCCGAAGTGCCATCACCAATCGTAATTCAAACGGAATAAGATAAAAAGAAACGAGGTTGCATCTTTATTTGATGCAACCTCGTTTTGTAGGTGAGGTACCTAGCAGAGTCGAACTGCTCTATACGGTTTTGCAGACCGCCACCTAACCGCTCGGTCAAGGTACCATTTTTTGTCAGCGGATGCAAAAATAGAAATAATTCTCGTTTTTGCCAAATTTTTTGCTGCTTTTTTCAATCGTTATTCCTCAACGATGCCAGCCTTCATCCATTGAAGTATAAGTTTTTCGCAATCAGCGAGCGCTGTATCTGGTTCAACTTCGTACTCCTCGAGCAAGAAACCTTGCAGCGTTTTAGCGTCGAACGAATCCAGTTCTTGCACTTTACCCCAAAGAAACGCAGATGTTTCGTTCATAGAGATAATGTTGCTGAAGTCTATGTTTTCTTTGCCTTCTGCGACGATAATGTTTTCGCCACATACTTGACGCAGATTAAATCCTTTTTTTGCTTTCATATTTCGATGTTTTGTTTGATTTTCTATATTGGTTTAAAGAATCGCAACCATATTCTACGATATGCCGCCAACAAATAACGACGAACAGGATAGAACGCCATCCAGATAGCGGAATAAGTGCGCCATTTCCAGCCGTTAGTGCGGTCAAGTGTGGTTCTACCTTTACGATAGAAACCCACAGCCAAACCTTTTACGTCGTCAATTGTGCAGTGTTCGTCTCCTAAGTTGCCGTCCCCGCGCAGCGTAACGTTGTTCCCGTCGATTTTTACAATGCGATGCAACACGAAATGACCAGGATCTATTTCTGCAAGCACGGGTTCGCCCACTTGTATGTTGCGCGCCTTCACCAGTAATGCTTTATCGCGATTGTCTTCTAAGAAAGGACGCATGGAAAAACCGCGCAATCGAAGTGTAACTGTATGACCTTCGTTGAGCATCTTCACGATTTCGGGCAGCAGAATCGCGTTCGAGAATTGTACTTCTTTTATCTGGATATCGTTTTGTTGCATAATTCAGCCGCATCTCTATCTGGCAGACAGTGGAGTGTGTAAATTGGAGTTGTTTCTACGATACGTGTAATCGTATCGCAAAGGTTGTTGTAAATAATTGAATCCCATCGCATCGTAGAGCATGCTGGTAGAAATGAGGCGAATGCTTCTATGGGCGCCATGCGTTCAATTGAGTTTGCAGGTGCACGATCTATGCGCGTAATTGCACCTAATGGTGCTTTTACATTACGGTAACATGGTGTTTTTCCACTCCAAGGACAACCGTAGATATACGCTTTATTTTCGTCTTCGAAGTAGCGCACGATTGGATTGTCATCGTTCATCAAATCGCAATCAGGGATATACTTCAGCCAAGAGCTCACCTGCGTGCTCTTTCCTGTGCCACTTTTGGCAATAAATGGATAACCGAAGCCTTTATGTCGCACCAACGAAGCATGGATGAGCAGTGCATTGTGATAGCTGGCAGCGAAAGCGAAAACCAGCATCAATGCGTTATTCAATCCGAAACAACGCATGTTGTAATTGCCATTCAATGCGACGTGACAGTCGTTGAATGACTTATTGCTCTGGAGCATGCAACAGTCGGCGCCGTTGATGTTTTTAATAATGTATTGATAACCTCCATCATCGAGTTGATCGACAATCGTATTTCCATTTCCCGTATCAAAATCGCGAATACGCTCGCGTTTGTCGCGCGGATAAGGTTGAAGCGTGTCGTCGATGGTCATTTGGAACAATGGTTCCTCGTCAGATTTGACGTCAGATTCATCAATGACGAATGGTTTGAACGAAGGAAGCAAACGCATGCTATTGCGCTGACCTTCTTGGAAAATCAGACGGATATAGAAATCGGCAATACGGAAATGATGAATCTGCATTGTCTATTTTTTTTCTGTTTGAGTTGGAGCGATAGTCATTTCATACGGCGTTACAGCTTTAAAGGAAAACATTGATGGTTCAATGTAACGCACATCGAATGTGTTGACTTTCTTTGTTGATGCTTTCTTCTTTTTCTTTTTTGTTTGCTCTTTACTTTGGCGAACATACTTCTTTTTGATTGCCAAATATTTCTTTTCAATCGCTTTGCGACTATCTGCAAAAATAACGATGCAAGTGCGATGCGGCTCTCCTTGCTTTGTCATATAATCTCGCAACTGATAGGCATATTCGTCACGACTAAGAAGATATTTTTGCTTGGCATCTATCCAAACATCGCTAATCGGTTGAACTTCAGTGAAATAAACTGTAGAATCATTGAACGATGCTGCGATTCCAAAGATAAATCCATTGGTTTTTACTCCTGCAGCAGACAGCGTCAGAGATGTAAAAAGAAAAATGGAAAGGAGTGCTATTTTGTAGAGTTTCATAAGCATTTTATTCTCCGAGATAGGCTCTCAGAATTTTATTGTTTGTATTGCGTAATTTTCGAATGGCTTTTTCTTTGATTTGGCGCACACGTTCGCGCGTCAAACCATATTTAGTTCCAATTTCTTCCAGCGTCATTTCGGTCACTTTTTCATCGTCTGGGTTGTCTGGATCGCCTTCATCGAGACGTATTCCAAAGAAAGCGACGATGATATTGCGTTCACGCTCGGACAAAACTTGCAAAGCGCGAATCAGTTCGTCGTGCAATGACTGACGAATCAATTCGTTATCTGCCAGCGGTGCATCGGTATTGGGAAGTACATCAAGCAAACTATTTTCGTCGCTATCGGTAAATGGCGCATCAACCGACACGTGTTTGCCGCTCATCTTAATGGCTTCTTCGATTTTCTCTTCAGGAAGATCTACTTCTTCAGCGATTTCGTGAACGCTTGGACGTCGTTCGTTTTGCTGTTCAAACTTGCTGGCGGCGCGATTGATGCGGTTTACCGAGCCAACCTGATTCAATGGCAATCGAACAATGCGACTCTGCTCGGCTATTGCTTGCAGAATGCTTTGACGAATCCACCAAACAGCGTAGGAAATGAACTTAAATCCGCGCGTTTCATCAAACTTTTCGGCAGCCTTGATGAGACCTAAATTGCCTTCATTAATGAGATCGGCTAAAGAAAGACCTTGATTCTGATATTGTTTCGCAACACTAACAACGAAACGCAAGTTTGCTTTAGTCAGTTTCTCGAGCGCTGCGCGGTCACCTTTCTTGATTCGTTGCGCCAGTTCCACTTCCTCTTCGGCTGAAATGAGCTCTTCGTGACCTATTTCTTGTAAATATTTATCTAAGGAAGCGCTTTCGCGATTGGTGATTGATTTAGATATTTTAAGTTGCCTCATGCTTTCAAGCGGATATAATGCGTGCCGCAAATTTAGATATTTTCTTCTGCTTTGCCAAATATTTCATTGAGAATTTGGACTTTACGCAATCTGACGACAAATAAAGATGAAAAAAAGACAGAAGCACATGAATGCTCCTGTCTATTATTATATATTATAGGTGTAGTTTATTCATCGAGCTGAACAGCGAAGTAACCGCGCTTGCCAGTTGGCCATACGCCTTTGATGTAGAGCACTGGTTCTTTGCTTGTCGAAGCTGATTTGATAATGCTTTGCAGATCATCCATGCTGCGAACAGGCGTGTCGTTGACGTCGCGAATGATAAATCCTTTGCTAATGCCTGCGTTTTTCAACGCGCCATTATTCACTTTCGTCACCTCAAGACCATATCCAATGCCGAGTTGCTGCTTTTGTTCGTTGGTAATCTCACGGAAATTGCCACCGAGCACGTCCATATCAGCTTCTTTCACTACTTTCGTATTTCCCTGAGCATTCTTCAGCGTCACAGCCTTCGTCGTGCTCTTCTTATTGCGCAAGTAAGTGATGTTTACTTTATCGCCTGGACGTTTGCCAGCAATCACTTCCTGAAGTTCTGCCATCTTCGTAACTTTCTTACCATCGATAGCGGTGATTACATCGCCTGACTTCAGACCTGCTGCAGCGCCTGCTCCTTCTTCTGAAACTTCGCTTACGTAGATTCCTTCATTGGTTCCAAGATCGAGTTCCTTGCCTTCTTCTTTCTGTTGATCGAGCCATGTGCGAACATCTGTACCGCGGATGCCGATAACTGCACGCTGTACGGTTCCATATTTCTTCAAATCTTCTACTACTTTACTCATAATCGTTGTCGGAATAGCAAAACCGTAACCAGCGTATGAGCCTGTACGAGAATAAAGCATAGCATTGATACCTACAAGTTCGCCTTTGGTGTTTACAAGTGCACCACCTGAGTTTCCTTGATTGATAGCAGCGTCGGTCTGGATGAATGATTCAACACCGTTAGCATACAGCGAACGAGCTTTAGCGCTAACAATTCCAGCGGTAACTGTTGAGTTCAGGTTGAATGGATTGCCCACTGCGATCACCCATTCGCCTACTTTCAGTTTGTCGCTATCGCCAATTGGCAATGCAGGAAGGTTCTTTGCGTCAACCTTGATCAGCGCTAAGTCGCTCTGACTGTCGGTTCCGATAATTCTTGCAGAGAATTCGCGATTGTCGTTCAATGTAACGATGAGCTCGTCTGCACCGTCAACAACGTGGTTGTTGGTAACGATATATCCATCGCTTGAAATGATGACGCCAGAACCTGTAGCTTCGCGTTTCGGAGTTTGGATTTGGCGTTTTTGTGTACCGTTTCCTTGATTTCCTTGATTGCGTTCGCCAAACCATCCAAATGGATCAGAAAAGAAATCATCGAAAGGATTACTCTGAACCTCTACAGTACGAGTCTTAGAGTTCTGTACGTATTTAATATGTACAACAGCGGGAAGAGCTTTCTCTGCCGCATAAGTGAGGTCAACCGGCTGTCCAGCAATTGGAAGCGCATCTGTTCCGGCATAAACTTTCAAGAATGAACCTGCCGAAAGTGCCAGTGCAGCAACGCACATCAGCACTAATAAGAATTTTGAAACTTTTTTCATTGTCTTATTTTTAATTAAATAAATTTTTATACTTGACGAATTAATATGATAAATCGTTTAAATGATATGCAAATTTAGGCGCGTTTTACCAAAAACTGACAAAATGGCGCGTAACTTTACGCCAATTTAACACTTTCAGATTATTCATTAACGGCAATTAAAGACTGAAGTGCCAATTTTTACAATTGTTAAAACGTCGTATCTCGTGCAACGACAACGATGGTTTACGAAGAAAATGTCCGATTTTTTTGCTTTTTTACGCTAATTCACGTAATTTCGCCGCCAAAGTCAGTGTCTTGGCTTTGTCGCTGGTGTCAATTCTGACACGAGAGGAAAGTCCGGGCAGCATAGAGCACTCCGCTTCCGAAAATAGAAGTTGTCGGCGACGGCAAGAGATGCAGAAGAAAACAACCGCCTTGCACGTGCAAGGTAAGGGTGAGAAGGCAGTTTAAGAGACTACCAGCTGGCGGGCGATCGTCAGGCTGTGCTATCCGGAGGCTGAAAGTTCGCGTAAACCAACGGTAGAGAGTTGCTCGCTCGAGGCATTTCGCCACGTTGGAGGGTAGAACGATAGAGATGTAGAGTGATCTGCATAGTAGATAAATGACAGAGCACGTCTCGATTCCAAAAGAACTTGACGATACAGAACCCGGCTTATAGAGACACTGACTTCTTTTTTATTTATAATAAGGTACGCAAACATGAAAAATCCAATCCTAAACGACTACGAACACAGCATCACGAATAAGATTAAAGAATTCGAGAGCAAGCCTGATTTCCCTAATCCATCTGATTTCGGAACGGATAAAGCTGAAGTAGACGACTATCTCTTCGATAAACAAGCTATACTCGATAGTCGGGGAAACGAAAAGACGCGTTATACCATCTGGGGAATGCTCTTTATTCTGCCTGTTCTGGTGCTTTCAGCTTTCCCAAGTAGCAGTCTGCCGTTCAAAGACGACTACGCGCTTTTCGTAGGCATCGCCATCGGCATCCTGCTTTGCGCAATCTACGAAATCATCGCACGCGCAATCTATCAGGGTCGCTTGCGAAAACTCTATAAAAAGAACATAGAACAATATCTCGACGCCATCGAACGTTATCCTAACACATAAAAGTTAGAAAAATATGACTACACTTCCCGATTTCATGAAATACAAAGACCGCTTCACAAAAGGCGGTTTCATCGAAAAAATATCACGCATCGCCAAACGCGCTGGCGCAAAACTCGTTTACGCTGCACTGATTCTGTATTATACTTTAGAGAGTGATAAAGTTAGTTTGAAGGATAAAGCAACGATAATTGGCGCGCTTGGCTATCTTATAAGCCCGCTCGACGTTATTCCAGACGCTATTCCGCTGGCGGGATTGGGTGATGATTTCGCCGTATTGCTCTACGTTTTGCAACGTGTTTGGGGTAATGTAGAGGAGGAAATCAAGCAAAAGGCTCGTGCAAAGCTCAATCAATGGTTCGACGAAGATGAGCTGCCCAATCCTGAAGACTTATTCAAAGAGAGCGATCCAAGCGATACGCCTGTCTAATCCGCACGTTTTATTTCACCACTTCCCTACCCTCAGCTGTCCATCCAAGTATGCCACCGCTGAGGTTCACTACTTTATAACCATTTTTCACAAGCAATTCTGCCGCATGGGCACTTCTTCTGCCACTGCGACAATAAACGGCAACCCATTTTTTCTTGCCCAACAAACGCTTTGCTTGTGAAATAAAATCGTCTTTTTGCACGTCAATATTCAGTGCATCGCGCAAATGACTTTCAGCAAATTCTTTTTCGGTTCGCACATCAACGAGTAGTATATTTGTCTTTAACAAAAGCTCGCTAAAAGTCTGATTGTCAACGGTTTCATACTGCGCCGATTGCTGACCTAAAGCATTGGTTTTCGACTTGCAAGCAAACAAAACAGCAACGCAAGCCACGAGAAGAAGAAGTGTAGTGAGTTTCATTTTTTTCATCGTTTATCTTTCCGCGAAAATAATCATTTTTTTTGAACACGCAAAACATTGTGAAAATTCAGTCAATGACGATAGTTGATTTTAAAATAATCCAGTAATGCTTTGTAGTTATCTTGAGCCGTGAGGCAAGTATCCATAAGAAAACCTTTTGTCTTTGGCCAATGACGCAGCCCGCGATAATAGAACATTTTCAAATCGTCGGTAATTATAAACGGAACGATAGCAGATGCCAAACATTCCTTAAACATAACGAGCCTTCCTACCCTACCGTTACCGTCTTGGAATGGATGGATAGCCTCAAAACGCTGGTGGAAGTCGATGATATCTTCAAGGTCGTGACGTTTCTTTTCATTATATTCTGAAATCAAAGCCTTCATCTGTTTATGTACTTCATTAGGAGGACAGGTCTCCATACCGCCAACTTCGTTGGGAAGTTGCTTATAATCGCCCACTCGAAACCAGTCTCTGCGACTGTCGGATGTGCCTTGTTTAAGTTCACGATGCAAATTCTTGATAAATCCTTCGGAAAGTTTATCTGTGGCATGGTCAATGATCATGTCGATGCACCGAAAATGATTTACTGTCTCAATAACATCATCCACACGAATCCCTTCTTCAGAAATTCCAATGGTATTGGTTTCGAAGATAAAGCGCGTCTGTTCATGCGTCAAACTACTTCCTTCAATATGATTTGAATTGTAGGTAAGATCAATCTGCGTGCGATGGTAGATGCTTCCCTTCAAACGCATTTCTTTTTGTTCACGCAATGTCTGAAGAACAGCATTCTTTGGCTTGCGTGCATTTTTGCGTTCTGGCAACAGGGCGTCGGCAGGAATATTCCAAGTGCGTCCAATAAGAAACGCTCCCACAATCTTTCCTTCGGCGCAATAATTGCGTATCGTTCGCTCTGCCACGCCATTCATCTCTGCAAAAGCTTTTACTGATAGGTATTTCATATCTCTACGATTTCACGGCATTATATTTGCCTGTTTTCTGCTACAAAAATACATCTTTTTGCCGACATAGGCAAGAAACAAAGCATTTATATACGATTTTTTTATATTTTCTTGCCGACAAAAGGGCATTAAGTTGATATTCTGAAAATATCTTCCGCCTTTCGTGGATGAACGATTTTCTATCGTAAAAAAATGAAAGAAAAATCTAATTCACGCAAAACAGAATTTTAAGAAAACTTTACAAAATTTAACTGCGCTTTTTCGCCGAATTTTAACACTTGATTTAACATTCGTTTGCATTTGAGCGGCTAATTTCTAATGCACAAATTTTGGTCGAAAAAAGTCGTTTTTTTGTCGCAACTCAACGCGCGAAATGTTAAAATGATAGATTTATGCAAAAAATATACGCATTTTTAACATTTTTCCGTGCAAAACAGCCAATTTTTGAACGCGGATTTTCGAAAAATCTCGATTGTTAAAAAAGTTAAATGATATAAGATAAAAAATTATCTCACGTGAGATAGATTTCTAAAGCGCCCATTTACGACTCGTAAACCGCCTTTTTGCATCCGTATTCCACATCAAAGGGCGAAAAAAAATCGCAAAAAACGCACTTTTTTTTCACGTAGAATAAAATTTTAACAAATAAAACTTAACATTTTTAACAATCTTTGACACGCCCATTTAACACTCTTTTTTAACACTTTTCGCGTGCCCTATTTTTGCGGTTTATTGTGAGCAAATTTTCATTCCATTTTTTCACGATTCTGTAGCGCGATTTTTCTGCTTTGATTTCTTGTGCGACAAAACATAATTGCGCAACATTTTTCTCAGCATTCCATCCACTAACTGCCATATTTTCAACGAATTAACACGACATTAACATTATTTAACACAGGGGGGTAAAATGATAATTTAATATTGTATTTTTGAAGCATTCTTACAAAAATAATAGAATATGACGCATGCCGAAAACCTTTAGAAAAGTAGGCATAAATTAAACATATAAAAAAAATGAAAAAGAGCGAGTGATAACTGAGTTCCACGTTTTTTATGTATGTTAAATTACTACTAATATATTTCCGTTATGAAACGAGCAACTTTACAAAACCAATAAACATATTCACATCATGAAAAAAAATTATTTTATTGCAAGTATCTGTTTATTTGTAGCATTGAGTAGTTGCACTAACTCAACAAATCGTACTTATGAATCAGCACAAGACAACAGTTCCTATGGCTACACATCAGACAACAGCACCTATGGTACTACAAAGGAAAAAGCTGCAGAAAAAGTAAAAGAAAAAGAAACAAAAGCACGATCATCTTCTCCTTATATTGGCACCCTTGAATTTAACGATGGAATAAATACTTGGATGATTCAAATAAATGCCGACGGTGAATTTAATGAGTATATTGATGGTGATGCAACATTTGATGGTAGTGCAAAAAATGGCACAGTTCAGATGTGGACTAAGGATGGTGAAGAGAAGGCCTACGGTTCTTGGTATCATTATGGCACCATGGGCAATGAAGTTAGTTTACGATTTCTGGACGAGAGCCCTCTCGTTCATTTTAAAGGTGGCAAAGATATGTTCGTATCGTTATATGGTCCATCAATCGACTTCAAAGAACTTTATATATACGAAAGCAGACAAAGTTACGATGCGAAACATCCAAAGAAACGACATAAAATAAAGAAAATAAAATAGAATTTGCATATACTTAATATCATCAAGACAAAAGATGGAAAAACGAAGAAACTAATTAAGAAATAAGTATAAGCAAGTTTTTCATATTACAGGAGAGCCTTTCCGAAATGGGGAGGCTCTCTTTTTTGTTTCATATAAGCGAGTGATGGGAATTATTGCTTTTAGAAATTCGAATTATATAAGTAAAAATTCTAAATATTGCGCAAGAAAATATAGCAGAACGCATATAAAACGGTTCATTTACCACGCTTTTATATTCGAACGCATATAAAATTGCGTTTTTTTTGCACTACCCCATTTCCGCAAAGCACACAAAAGAGAGTTGCAACATCGCGTTGCAACTCTTTCTTTTGAATGGATTTCGATTGTGTTTTGACTATCTCATGGTCGCGGCATGCGCGTTGGCGTTGTTAGTGCTGCTGTGCGTCATCGCCAAACTCGCCATTTTCATCGACATTGAAGTAAGAATCTTCATTGAAGTCAATGCCTTGTGCGTTCATGTGATTGTAATAACGACGCGCTGCACGCTCTTTTTTCCACATTCTACGCATTCCCTCCTCGTCTTTTGCGAAACTAAATTTGGCTTTGATGGAGAGATCATCGCCCATCCCCTCCACGTCGAGGTCGTTTGTGCCAATGAGCGTGAAAGTCCAATGCTCTTTCTTCAGTTTTTCAATGAGATTTTTAATCATTCCAAGCGTAAATTCGCGCGAAGCGTTCTCGTAGCCGTCGGTAATGATGGTCACCAAGACGCTATCTTCTGGCGTTGTCAGTGCGTTGATGCGCGAAATACCTTTGCCGATGGCGTCGTAGAGAGGCGTACATCCGAGTGGTTGATACTGATTCCACACTAATGGGATTGCGCGTTCAGCAGGAACGTTGTCGTAGATGAACGTTTGGTGACCGTCGTCGAATGTCATCAGACTGACGCGCTGCTCCATTTCATGTTTTTCTGACTCGATTAAGATTGTTTGTAACGTTTCATTGATCCCCGAAAAAGCAGGTTTGCGAATTGATTCCATGCTACCGCTTTCGTCAACGATAATTAAATTAAAAACTTTTTTCATGATTTTGTCTTTTTAATAAAATGTTTTACATTTGTAATCTTTGGTACGATTTCTGCTTATATAAAGAAAAAAGACAACCGAAAATTAAGTTGGAACCCCCAAAAACACATTTTTTAATCGAATTTCATTATGCCAGAAACCAAAACATTGACCGATGACGAGATTTTGCAGGGATTAAAAAATTGCGATAGCAACATTACGCAAAATTATTTTTATAAGTATTGCCGACTGGCTTACACGATTTGCGATCGTCGTTATTCGCTCCACACGAAGCCTGAGTTTGATTTCTACTCTATCGCGCACGAATACTATCTTTACTTGTTGCAAAAAAATTGGCAACCATTGGAACAGCGTCGTAATGATATCAGTTTGGAACACTGGATGATGAATGGTTTTCGTTTTACAACGCTTGACTTGTTGAAAAAGTATGAACGACGAGAGAAAGTCAATCTTACGCTCGACGAAAACATATTCGAGACGCCAGCGGATGATGACTTTGTGGCGGATTATCGCGAAGTTATCGAGGAGATTTGCTTGAAATTTTACAAGCACGACCGCAAAGCGCAACACATTCTCTACATGAAAACGAATGGTTTTAGTGGACAGGAGATTGCAAGAGAGTTAGGTATGACGCCATCGGCTGTGTCGCAGCGTTATCGTAAGATGATGGACGAAGTTGTTATACCTTATTGCAAAGATTTGTATAGCGGAAAAATTTCTGCTTCTGAACGTTTGCGTGGCAGAGTTTATTTTGATACGGATAATTTATCATGCGATATGGATATCGCAGAATGCGATCATACAAAAATTTACAGAGAATATATGCCTGAACCAATCAATCTTAGCGACCGTCGGTTTACTCCCGACAATATTACGTCGCTCGCCGAAAACGAGATATTTGTTTTTGGCAGTAACTTACTTGGACTACACGCAGGAGGCGCTGCACGCGTGGCGCATACGCAGTTTGGTGCTGAGTGGGGAAACGGAGATGGAATCATGGGACAGTCGTACGCCATCCCAACGATGCAAGGTGGCGTTGAAACGATTGCGCCTTACGTCGATAAATTCATTGAATACGCGAAAAATCATAGTGAACTGACGTTTTATGTAACGAAGATAGGTTGCGGAATCGCTGGTTTCTCAGAAGAAGAGATTGCACCGCTGTTCAAAAACGCAATCAATCTGAAAAACGTTTGCTTGCCGAAAGAATTTTGTAGCGTCATTCTCAGCGAAGAATAAGTCTTCTGCGACCCATGAACCTCATCACGATTGACACGCTTGACTTTCCGCCAGCCACCGTTGAGCGACCTACGCCAGCGATGTTTTACGCTATGACCGACGCACAGTTGCGCAATCGGTTGAATCCTGCGCAAGGGATTTTTATTGCAGAGAGTCCGAAAGTGATTAGCGTGGCGTTGGATGCGGGATTTGAGGCAATTGCGATGATGTGTGAACGCAAGCATATCGTGGGTGATGCTGCTGAAATCATCGCTCGCGTGGGCGACATTCCTATTTTTACGGGCGAGCGCGATGTTTTGTGTAAAATAACGGGGTATAACCTAACGCGCGGTGTGCTTTGCGCGATGCGAAGAAAACCGTTGCCGACCGTTGCGAGTGTATGTCAGCACGCCAGCCGCGTCGCTGTCGTCAAAGGCGTTTGCGACACAACGAATATTGGTTCGATTTTTCGTTCGGCAGCAGCGTTAGGCGTTGATGCGGTGCTGCTAACCGACGACTCCTGCGATCCGTTGAACCGTCGTGCGATTCGTGTTTCAATGGGAAGCGTTTTTCTGGTGTCGTGGACTTGGTTGACAGAGCCAATCAATACGCTGCGAACGCTTGGTTTTAAGACTGTATCGCTTGCATTGACCGATGAGTCACTACGAATTGACGATCCAACGCTCAACAACGAACCCAAACTTGCACTCATTCTAGGAACGGAAGGCGATGGTTTGCCGCAACAAGTCATTGCCGAGTCAGATTATGTCGCACGCATCCCGATGTCGAACCACGTCGATTCGCTCAATGTTGGTGCAGCCGCTGCCGTTGCTTTTTGGCAATTACGAAAAAAGTAAATGGATTTATTTTCTCAAATCAATCAACCGCTACACCTTATTATATAAACGCGCGCGAAGATTTACATGGAATAACTTTGCAAAAAGGCAAAATAAAAACGCTAACTATTGAATTATCAATCAGTTAGCGTTATTTGTTGGTAGTGGATAGGGGAATCGAACCCCTATGCCAAGATTGAGAATCTTGTATCCTAACCATTAGATGAATCCACCAAAGTGAAAGAGGTTGCGGAAGCTGGGGGATTCGAACCCCCGGTACGGTTACCCGCACGGCAGTTTAGCAAACTGCTGGTTTCAGCCACTCACCCAAACTTCCTTGATTAGCTTGATAAATTGCTGAAGAGCGGTTGCAAAGGTAAGGAATTATTTTGATTTACCAAATTTTTACGTGAATTTTTGAGCAAAATAGCGTGGAATAAAAGAGAAACGCCTTTTGTTAACCAAAAGACGTTTCTCTTTATGAATTGATTTTGTTTATCCGAAATTATCAAATCGAATAGATTCGGGTTCAACTCCCAAACTATCGAGCAATACTTCAACGCTCTTCGACATGGCAGCAGGTCCACACATGTAGTATTCGATATCTTCAGGAGCGTCGTGATCCTTTAGATAAGTTTCGTACATCACGTTAGCAACGTAACCCGGCGTGTATTTAACGCCTTGCTTGTCTGCTTCAGGATCAGGACGGTCGAGTGCGAGGTGGAAATGGAAGTTCGGGAATTCTTTTTCCAACTCAAGGAAATCTTCAATGAAGAAAGCCTCGACTAATGCACGTGCACCGTAGAAATAATGCATTTCGCGGTCTCGCGTTTGCAACGTTTTAGTCATGTGCATGATTTGAGAACGAAGCGGAGCCATGCCTGCGCCACCGCCAACCCAAATCATTTCTTTCTTACTATCGAAGTTTGGGAAAAATTCTCCGTAAGGTCCGCTCATAATTACCTTATCTCCAGGTTTGCGCGAGAAGATATAGGATGATGCGATGCCCGTTGGCACATCTTGGAAGCCCACTTCTGGACGCGGTTTGAATGGAGTGGTTGCAATACGCACGGTCAACGTGATGCGATCGCCTTCGGCAGGATAGTTAGCCATCGAGTAAGCGCGAACGGTATCTTCTGGATTGTGCGCCTTAAGCGAGAAGATATTATATTTTTCCCATGAAGGAAGATAGTCAGGACCGATGTCGTTCTTGTCGAAGTCTTTATCGTAATCAATGCAGTCGTATGCTGGAATCTTAATTTGTGCATACGAACCTGGGATAAAGTCCATGTGTTCGCCTGGAGGCAGTGCAACGATAAATTCTTTGATGAAACTGCTGACGTTTTTGTTTGAGATGACGGTGCATTCCCATTCTTTTACACCCAGAACGCTTTCAGGTACTTTAATTTTCAAGTCACCTTTCACCTTGCATTGGCAGCCCAAGCGCCAGTGTTCTTTGATTTGTTTGCGAGTAAAGTGTGGTTTCTCTGAGTCGAGTATCTCTCCACCACCCTCAACAACTTGAACCTTGCACTGTCCGCACGAACCCTTACCGCCACATGCTGATCCAAGATAAATTCCATTGTCACTCAGCGTGCGAAGTAAACTTGCTCCTTGTGGTACGTTAATGGTTTTGTCGCCATTGATTTCGATGTTGACATTGCCGCTTGGAGAAAGATATTTCTTAGCAATCAAAAGAATGATTACCAATAGCAAAATAATAATCAGAAAGACTGATATACTTGTCAAAATGAATTGTCCCATAGTTTTTTCTCCTTATTATATATTGATACCAGAGAAGCACATCATTGCGAGTGCCATCAATCCAACAGTAATAAACGTAATTCCAAGTCCCTGAAGTGGTTTTGGCACATCGCTGTATTGCATTTTCTCGCGAATAGCACCCATTGCCACGATAGCGAATGTCCATCCAAGACCGCTACCTACTGCATAAGAAATCGCATCCCACACGTTACCAATATATTGTGTGTTAGATGGATCGAGATTGATGCGCTGTTGCATAAAGAGCGACGCTCCCATGATAGCGCAGTTCACTGCAATAAGCGGAAGGAAGATGCCGAGAGCAGAATAAAGCGATGGGGAATATTTCTCAACCACCATCTCAACGAGCTGAACGATGCCCGCAATAACGGCGATGAACAAGATAAAACTGAGATAGCTCAGGTCAACGCCTTCGACAAGGCAGTTAGGACCGAGAACATAGACTTGAAGAAGATAGTTTACAGGAAGTGTAATCAGCAACACGAAAGTTACTGCGATACCAAGTCCAAGTGATGTCTTAACGTTCTTTGATACAGCCAAGAATGAGCACATTCCTAAGAAATATGCAAATATCATGTTGTCAACAAAGATAGAACGGAAAAATAGACTAATGATATGTTCCATTATTGCTCCTCCTTATAAAAATATGCGCGATGAACCCAGATGATGCAACCCACAAGAATCAATGCTGTTGCAGACATAGTCATCATGCCGTTATTGAAATATCCTGCGTCGTAAACGCTTTGCGGAATCAGTTGATAGCCGAGTAGCGATCCTCTTCCGAAGAATTCGCGAACGAAACCAACGATAACCAGAATCAGCGCATAGCCAAGACCGTTTCCAATGCCGTCAAGGAACGATGGCCAAGGCTTGTTCATCATCGCAAAAGCTTCAAGACGTCCCATCAAAATACAGTTGGTAATAATCAATCCCACATAAACCGAAAGTTGAACGCTTACATCGTAAACGTAGGCTTTCAGGATTTGCGAAACGATTGTAACCAAAGCTGCAACTACAACGAGTTGAACAATGATACGAATGCGGTTAGGAATCGTGTTTCGTATCAGAGAAATAATCACATTCGAGAATGCTGTAATCACCGTTACAGCCAATCCCATCACAATGGCAGGCTTTAGCTGTGACGTAACAGCCAATGCCGAGCAGATACCGAGCACCTGCACAAGTATTGGGTTGTTCAGGTTTAGCGGATCTACGAAAACCGATTTATTTTGTTTTGAAAATAATCCCATAATTCTTTACTCCTTTACTGGTTTGGCTGTTACTGTGTCTTCAGCATTCGCTGTTTGCACCTTAATATATTCTGCAAGACATTTCTTCAGCATATCGTTGACGCCGTTGGAAGTCAATGTAGCTCCAGAGATTGCTTCAACCTGAGTTTCTTGGTCGTCAACTTTTTTCACAACGCCAAGCGCGATGCCGTCAACGCCTTCTTTCAGAATTTTCTTGCCTTGGAATTTCTCTTGCCATTTTTGTGAGTCTTTAATTTCAGCGCCCAATCCAGCGGTTTCGCTTTCGTGATTGAAATAAGCGCCATAAACAGTCATGGTTGCAGGATCGTAAGATAGATAACCTCCGATGCCGCCCCAGAGACCCATTCCTTTGAGAGGAACAACGTAGATTGGTTTGCCGTCAATCTGACAAACGTAAACGCCAGCTTTGCCGTCAGTAGGATCGGCTTCAATCAGCGTCTCTTCGTTTTCGCCAGTCTGTTCGCCAGTATTTTTTCCTTGTACAACTTCAGCGAATTTCTTTTCGGCATCATTGTCGTTCAATCCACGAATGTTGAGGGAATACAGAATTTGTTTCTTCTGATCGAGCTTTACATTCGCATCTTGTCGTGATTTCAATGCCTGCGATACAAATGCAAGCAGAAATGCAACGATTAGCACTAAAACGATTGAATATATAATCGTATAAGTATTTGAATTGGTATTCATCTTCATAGCTTAAGCCTCCTTCTTTTCAATGCGTTTTGCGCGTTTACGTATGTTGTTCTGAACAACGCAGTAATCAATCAACGGAGCTATCATGTTTCCGAACAAAATCGCCATCATCATGCCTTCTGGATAACCAGGATTGAACACGCGAACAACGACTGCCATCACACCGATAATCAGTCCGTAGATGTATTTACCGCATTCTGTGCGACAAGAGGTAACAGGATCGGTTGCCATAAACACAGCACCGAAGCAGAATCCACCAAGAACCATGTGTTCGTACCATGGAATAGCGGTCTGTCCAGTGTATTGACAAAGCAGTGCTGTTGCAATACCGCCAACAAAGACGCTTCCCATAATTTTCCATGATGCGATGCCAGTCCAAAGCAGAATGATGGCGCCAATAGCGATAGCAATGACGCTCGTCTCTCCAATACTTCCTGGTATGAAACCGTAGATCATATCAGTCAGTTTATAAGGAATCTCAACGTTTTGCGCCAGTTCGCCAAGCGGAGTTGCACAAGTAAATCCATCGGGCAACGTGTTTCCGAGTCCGAAAATAGATTTCTGTGCCACCCAAATGGTGTCGCCAGTCATCTTAGATGGATAAGAGAAGAAAAGGAATGCGCGTGCGGAAAGGGCAACGTTAAAGATGTTCATGCCAGTTCCACCAAATATTTCTTTACAAAGAATAACGGCGAACGCAACGGCAAGCGCGAGCATCCACAATGGGCAACCTATCGGAAGAACCATCGGCAGAATCAATCCTGTTACTAAGTAACCTTCTTGTATCTCTTCGCCTTTCCATTGTGCCCAAGCAAATTCAATGCCCAAACCTACGATATAACTAACGATAATCTTTGGCAAAACGGCAAGGAATCCGTAACCAAAAATTGCCCAGAATGATGCATCAGCAAGTTTTCCTGCTGCTGCATAGTTTTGATAGCCTACATTATACATTCCAAACAGCAATGCTGGAATCAGCGCTATCACAACAAAACTCATAATGCGTTTCGAATCAATCGCATCGTGTATGCTTACGCCACTCTTGCTGGTCGTATTCGGAACGTAAAGAAATGACTCAAAGCCTTCATAAAGGCTCTTAAAAGCATGCATCTTACCGCCTTCTTCAAATTGAGGGCGTATCTTGTTTAAATAGTTTCTCAGTGCTGACATAATCTTAAGCGTTTTCTTTTTGTAACATTGTCAGACCTTCACGCACAATGCGTTGCAATGGCAATTTAGATGAATCAACAAATTCTGCCAAAGCAAAGTCTTCGGGCGCTACTTCATAGATTCCGAGTTGTTCCATCTTATCGATATCTTTCGCTAAAATGGCTTTAATCAAGTATTCTGGATAGATATCCATCGGGAACACCTTGTCATATTCTCCGCTCATAATCATGTGGCGCTCGCCTCCTTTGATTCGCGCGTCGAGATCATACTTGCGACGCTTGCCGAGCAGCCAACCCATATAACTACGCGATGCAGAGAATTGCTTCGGGCGTGGCAATATCCATCCCAAGAACTCATCGGCGCTGTCGCCTTCTGGAATTACAGTCACTTCCGACGTGTGAGCGCCTAAGAAGTCGTCCATCGACGAAACAGTTCCAGTGAGTGGGTTGCCGTTGATAATGCGAATGTGATCGGTACGCACCAGATTGCCTTCAAGCAATGAACGCAATGGCGTGCCAACCTTTGCATCTATATATTCAGGACTCGTTACCTGACTGCCAGCGATAGCAATCGTGCGCGTCAAGTCAACTTTTCCTTCCGTAAACAAACGACCTATAAAAATAACTACTGTAGGATCAACTGTAAACACAACCTCACCTTTGTTTACAGGAGCGAGATGGTTCACCTGAACGCCTACATTGCCCGCTGGACATTCGCCATCGAAGACGGTAACCGTCACGTCTTTCGCATCGGTCAACGCTTTGGCTTTCTGTTGCTTGCCGATGCCAACGTAAACTGGCGCCATCTTCGACAGGGCGGTCAAACCAGCCTGCCAAGCCGTTTCGTTACCTTTCAGTTCGAACGAGAAATCACATGCGAGCGGCATATCGCGAAGCGCACTCACGAAAATGGCTTTCGGCTCTACGTCGGGCGTCGCCGTAACTGCGTAAGGCAACTGATTCATAAAGCCAAACAGCCCTGCTTTCAATAGCGTCTGCTTCACATCGTCGCCTGACAGCGATGCAACATCGCGCTTGCCAAAATCAACATACGACTGTTCTTCGTCGGCATCAACAACAACGCGCAAAACTTTGCGTCGATCGCCACGAACAACCGCCGTAACAACGCCACTAACGGGCGAAGCGAAACCTACATCTGGGCATCGCTTGTTTACAAACAAAGGTTCGCCAGCCTGAACATGCACGCCTTCGCGCACAACGACCTTCGGCGTAAGACCAACGAAATCATCGGGCATAAGCGCAAACTGCTCTACCCTACCTAATTTCATCTTACGCTCTTCAGCCGCACCCTTCAAACTTATCGTCAAGCCTTTGTGCAACTTGATTACTTTAGTCATAAGATTAGTTAAAAATTATTTAGAATTTTTGGTTTTTCTTTTATGCCGCGAAAGTAATACTTTTTCGATTAATATACAAAAAAAATAGTGACTTTTATCAAAGATAAAAAATTGTAATTCGCCCAAAATGGCAAAATATTAACGTAAATTTGCATTTTATTCTTAAAAAATGTAAAGAAAACACATGCAAAATTTGCTCATTTTTGATTCATTTTTGGGTCGAAAAATGGTCGTTTTTTAGAGCCCAAAAAGTAAAAAATGTTTACAAAAAAGTGCCTTTTTTTGCCCTTATTTTTGCGTTTTTTTCGCCAAAATTTTTTTTGCGACCAAAAACGCGTGTTTTTTGAGGGTGTTTTTGGCGGTCTTTTTTCAGAAACGGGCAGGAAAAAAAATTTCCTGGCCGTTTACAAAAATTTCCTGGCCGTTTACAAAAATTTCCTGCCCGTTTTTGATCGAAAAACGGCCTTTTTTCGGAAGCAAAAAACGCGACTTTTTTCAAAAATAGAGCGAAAAAATTGCACAAATCGACGTTTTTGTGCACGAATTTAACGAATTACAACATTTTTTCACTAAATTCTCTTTAACATCTCTTCACATTTTATCTCAAATCGTCATTTTTTAACAAAAAAGTCCACTTTTTTTGCTGCAAAAATTTTGGGTAAAAAATTTTTACATTTTATGCACCATTTTTTTGGTTCGTTGAGAGCGGATTTTCGGGCGTTGTTTTACGCGCGTGCCACGTGTTAAAAAATGTATAAAATAAGTTCTTCTTTCGCAAATCTTATAATTTTGCGCAAATACTTATTTGCACAAGGCTCGTGAATCGACTTAAAAAGATTGTTTCTTGGGGACTGGCAATTCTGATTGGCTTAGTTCTGGTCGCCGCTACAGCGCAACACAGCGCTGCTGTGCAGAGTCGTTTAGGCAAATACGTAGCCGAGTCGCTCAGCAAGAAGCTCGGCACCGACGTCAAGGTGGGCAAAGTTTTTATTGGACTGTCTGGGCACGTCACAGTCGATAGTCTGCAGATTGCCGATCAGCAAGGCGGCAACCTATTGAGCACCGATCACGTTGTTGGAAAGCTGAGTTTAAAGTCGCTTTTGAAGGGAAAAGTTGACATTGTATCCGCCCAAATTTTCAAACCAAACATTCGCTTGACCAAACCCACTGCCAACGGGCAAGGAAACTGGCAATTTGCGCTCGATTCGCTGAAGTCGAAAAATCCAGACGACAGCGATGGGATGAAGATTAGCGTGGGTTCGCTCGTCATTCGTGACGGACAGGTGGCGTATGACATTGCAAACACGCCGCCATCGAAGCAGTTTACGACCGACCATCTGCACATTTCCGACCTCGATGCACATCTAACGATGGGCGATCTCAGCAGCGATACGATTCGCGTGAGCCTGAAAAAAGCGAGTCTGAAAGAAGCTTCGGGGTTGCAACTCGATGATGCAGCGTTCAATCTCACGACAAGCAACGGCAAAACAAGCATCGAAAATTTGTTGTTGAAGCTGCCTAACAGTAAGATTGCAGCAAACGCCGAAATGGATAAAGGCGACTTAAAATTGAATATCAATGAATCGAAGATAACTCCCTCTGACTTAGCGTTTTTAAATCAATCGGTTCAATCGATTAACGAACCTATTTCGCTTTCGGGAAACGTGCAGAAAACAGCCCATCTCGTGCGCATTGAAAACCTGAAAGCACATGCCGAAAACGGCCTTGACGTGGACGGTTATGGCACCATCAATACAACCGATTCGCCTTCCGCATGGCAGGCAAACGTGAAGCGCCTTTCGGTGAGCGACACATGGAAGAAACGCCTCGCTAAAGTGGCGAATCTCGATCTTCCCGACGCAGTCGATCGTCTTGGCGACATCGCCTACGAAGGTAAAGCCAGTGGAAAAGGAACGGAAAACCTGAAATTGACAGGCGATTTATCGACTTCTTGCGGCAACGCAACCATTGATTTGGCGAAGAATGACGACCAAATCAAAGGTCATCTACGTACAAACGATTTCAATCTCAAGCGCGTTCTCGACGCCAATCAACTCGGTACGCTCACAGCCGACGTCGATGTTGACGGAACGCTGCGCAATGGCGTTCAAACGGCTATCAAAGGCGACATCAAACGCATTGATTACAACGGCTATCCATTCGAAAACATCAGCGTTGACGGTAGATTAGACAACGGAGTCTATGAAGGAAATATCGCGATGAACGACAAGAATGGGCAGATTGACTTTGTTGGAACGGTAAACCTTGACGGCAAGACCACAACTCAACAAGCGAACGAAGCACATATTAGCGTTCGCGATTTCAATCCAACCGCTATGCATCTCACTGGTGCGAAATGGAAAGACGCAAAGTTCTCTTTCGATGCTGACGGCACCATCGACAACTTTGATATAAAGAAAGCGCAAGGTCAACTGCACGTAAGCAATTTCCAAATGAAGCAAGGCGACACCGAATACACGAACAACAGCCTGTTGGTTAGTGCAGTCAACGATCAGGATGGACGTCATCTGCATTTGGATAGCGACTTTGGAGAATTCGATATCGACGGACACTACGACTACAACAGCCTTTTAGGAAGTCTTGAGCACATTCTGGCGCAACATCTCCCTACCCTACCAGGCATAAACAAGCAAAACTATCATCCAACCAACGAGTTTAACATCAACGCAACGTTGACCAGCAGCGATATGTTGCAGTTTTTCGCTGATGTTCCACTCGAACTGCAACAGCCAATCCACATAGAAGGAACCGTAAACGATAAGTTGCAAACTGCAGACCTTATCGCTGAAATGCCAAGCTTTGTCTATAAAGGCAAGGAGTATAGAGATGGCTACGCAAAGATACAAACGGTGAACGACACGCTACGCAGTGACGCGCAGTTGCTTGCAGTTGGAAAAGAAAACAACATCCGCATCAGCGTACAAGCTGACGCTGCCGACAACAAACTGCGTTCTAAAATTTTCTTTAATGCAGACGGCGAGCGTCCTATTGGTGGAGTAATCAACGCAAACACGCAATTCAGCGAAACAATCAATGGCGCGCTGGCGCAAATCGATGTAGAACAATCTGAAATCCAAGTAAACGATTCTATTTGGACGTTGTCTCCTGCCACTATCTCTTATCAAAAAAATCACCTCGTAGTGAACAACCTCAGCGTTGCACACGACAAGCAATACATCAACATCAACGGCGCTGCTACAACCAATCATTACGATACGCTCGCAGTGCGTTTGAAAGATGTTGATGTGAGTTACATGCTCGATCTCGTTGATTTCGACGCCGTATCCTTTAGCGGTAAGGCGTCAGGTAAAGCCATTATCGCGCACGCTTTCGATAAACCCGATGCTAACGCAAGCGTTCAGATCAACGATTTCTTGTTCCAAACAGGACGAATGGGCACGCTGAACGCGCAAGTCAATCTAAACAACGACGCCAAGCAAATAGATATCAACGCGCAATGTGTGGACGAGCAAGCTACAACCGACATCAACGGTTTTATTTCACCGCAACGCAACGAGATTTCATTAGACATCGACGCGCATAACTCACGCGCTGAATTTCTGCAAGGTTTCTGTGGCAGTTTCATGCAAGACATTGGCGCGCGATTGAACGGCAGTGTCAATCTCGGTGGCGCGCTCGACGCCATCAATCTGACGGGTTTGATGGTCGCGAATGGACCAGTTGGCATCACACCGCTTAACACGATGTACGCATTGCGTAACGATACGATTCGATTGTATCCAAATATCATCCAGTTTGAACGAGATACGGTTTTCGATATCAACGAAAACACTGCTATTGTCAATGGACAACTGTTACATGACAATCTAAAAAATCTGCGATATAACCTCAATATCGATGCAGAAGACTTGCTTGCGTTCGACCACAAAGACTTTGGCGAAAATACTTTCTGTGGAACAGTTTACGCAACAGGCAATTGCAAGATTCGAGGCAAGAGCGGTGAGACGATAATCGATGTGGATGCGACTCCCGAAAAGGATTCCGAAATCACCTATAACGCTGCATCGCCAGACGCAATCGTTGAACAATCGTTCATACATTGGAGCGATAGAGACGCCAACGACCAACCTGCAAATCCATTCCTTGCGCAAGACGATGACGAACATATACAACCATCGTTCAGTCGCCCAGAAGAAGTGGTTGGAGATCTACGCTTGAACATGCTAATCCATGCAAATCCAGACCTAACGCTTAAGGTTCTCATGGACGAATCAAGCGGAGATTATATTGCGCTGAATGGTGACGGCGGTATCCGAGCGAACTACTACAACAAAGGACCGTTCCAGCTTTTTGGTAATTATAAAGTAGATCACGGAATCTATAAATTGACGATTCAAAACGTTATCAAAAAAGATTTCCAATTCTTGGAAGGCGGCACTATCTCGTTTGGCGGCGAACCTTACGATGCAGCCCTCAATCTTAAAGCGCAGTACACCATCACTGGTGTAAGCCTTTCCGATTTGAATATAGGCAAATCGTTCACGTCGAACAACATACGCGTGAATTGTATGATGAATATAACGGGAACACCCAATCAACCAAAAGCCGATTTCGAGTTAGATTTTCCTACAATCAACAGCGATGCGAAGCAAATGATTTATAGTTTGATTACCAGTGAACAAGAAATGAATCAGCAAGTCCTTTATTTGCTCGCCGTTGGACGCTTTTACGCGCCGTCAACCAATAATGCGCAAGCAGAAAGCGCTACACAGCAAAATCAGGCATCGCTCGCTATGCAAAGCATTCTAAGCGGTACGATTTCACAGCAACTCAATAACGTTTTAAGTAACGTAATTAAAAACACCAACTGGAACTTCGGCGCCAATATCTCTACAGGCGACGAAGGTTTTAATAATGCAGAATACGAGGGATTGTTGAGCGGTAGATTGCTCAACAACCGTTTGCTCATCAACGGACAGTTTGGTTATCGCGATAATGCTAATGCAACAACTTCGTTTATCGGCGATTTCGACATACAATACTTGCTGCGACCGAACGGAAACCTCGCGATAAAAGTGTATAACCAAACGAACGATCGCTATTTCACACGCAATAGCCTCACAACGCAAGGCGTTGGATTTATTCTGAAAAAGGATTTCAACAACTGGAAAGAGCTTTTCAAGAAAGATAAGACAATCAAGAAAAGCAAAAACAAACGCAACGAAAAAACGGAGAAGGTGAAATCGAAAAAGAAAGAATAAGCAACGCGTTAGATTTCCACAACATTCATTTTTTTCAATTCATCAGCGATGCGCTGAACTGGCAGACCTACCACATTGAAATAGCTGCCTTCGATTCCCGTCACAGCGGTATAGCCAATCCATTCTTGTATGCCATAAGCGCCAGCCTTATCCAGCGGACTGTAATGCGTTACGTAATAATCGATTTCTTCGTCGGATAATTCTTTGAACGTCACGTTTGTCGTCACAGCAAACGCGCGTTGCTCCGTTTGTGTGGTGAGACAGACGCCTGAAATGACGCGATGCGTTTTTCCACTCAATGCTCTGAGCATCGCGTGCGCTTCTTCAGCATCGCGAGGTTTGCCCAAAATTTCGTCATCCACAACAACGACGGTGTCGGCAGTAATCAATAATTCGTCAAATGTTACGGAATAGGCCGACGCCTTCTCTTTCGCGATAAACAGTGCAACGTCTTCTTTCGGTAGTGTGTCGGGATAATCTTCGCAAACAGCAGGAAGCACTTTTACTTCGAATGGAATATCGAGCCCACTCAGCAATTCACGACGTCGAGGCGATGCACTCGCCAAAATAATTCTATGCGTTGTCTTCATCTTCTACGTTCACCAACCAAATGCTTGCTTGTCCGACATCCACAACCCTTTGGCTTTCAAAATTTGTTCAATGACATCGCGCGCTACTCCTTCGCCTCCGCGATACGGACTAACGTAACACGAAATCATCTTAATCTCTGGCGCTGCGTCTGCAGGACAAACAGCACAGCCAACGCGCTGCATAATTTCGTAATCGGGTATGTCGTCGCCCACATACACTACTTCCGCATCCGTCAAGCCCGAGTCTTGCAAAAAGCGTTCATAATCATTGATTTTCACCGACGACCGCATAAAAATATCGCGCACGCCGAGATATTCGTAACGCTTGCGCAACGCTTCCGAATAACCACCAGTGATAATCGCCAAGCGTAGCTTCTGCTTTGCAGCGAGTTGAATGGCGTAGCCATCTTTTATGTTTAGCGTTCGCAAAGGCTGACCTTCCAAATCCATCGCTACGCAATTCGATGACAAAACACCATCAACATCAAAAACAATCGCTTTAATTTGTTGTAAGTCGTAAGGTATCATGGGCACAAATTAACAACATTTGACAGCAAAAGTAATAAAAAAGTGATGAGTGTCAAAGAAAAATTGTATTTTTGCGCATAACTATGCAACCTTATTCGGTAGAAATCGTACACGATAGCAATGCTTTACCCGACTTGCGCTACGAGAATTTTTTCCACAGCAAAGAGTTTTTTCTCATAGTCGAGCGTTCGTCGGGCATAAGTCCGTACATGGCGATTGCAACCGATAGCGATGGAAACGTCGTTGGCCACATTCTCGCAATTATTCGACGTAGAGGGTCGTTGTTTCCACCTTATATTTTTTCACACGCGCGTATCTTTGGCGAGGGAGAATACGCAGAAAATGCTGATAAAGAAGCTGTTTTCGCGCAGTTGATGGCTGCTCTGACAAAAAAATTCCGCAGAAAACTTTGTCTATATGCTGAATTGAGCGACGTAAGTCGCAAGATGTTCGGTTATCGTACACTGAAAGAAAATGGCTACTTTGCCGTTCCATGGCAGGAAATCCACCAATCGCTGACCGAAAAAGCGCCGTTCGACATGCTGTCTGCCGCTGATCAGCATCGCATCGAGCAGTTGGAAGAGGCTGGTGTGACGAGTGACGAAATTCACGCAACGGAAGACGTGCACCAATTCTATAAAATCCTCAGCCAGTTCTATCGTTTGAAAATCCGACGCTACATCCCTTACGAAGCAAGCTTCGCGGAATTGCTTCAGAGCAAGCACGCTCGTCTTTTTATTACACGTCATCGCGGTCGCGATATTGGCGTTTGCGCGTGCTATTACACGATGAATAACGCCTATCTTTGGTTCGTTGCCGCCAAGCGAAAGACCTATTCGCGATGGCATCCGCAGCTCATGACGATTTGGGCTGCCATCAACGACGCTCACAAACGTGGTTGCCAGAATTTTAATTTCCTTGATTGCGGATTGCCGTTCGCTAAAAGCGCGTATCGCGACTTTATTCTGCGATTTGGAGGCACGCCAGTTTCAAAATTCCGCTGGTTCCGCATCTCGCTGCCTTTTGCAAACAAAATTATGCAATGGTTCTTCCGCGAGTAAATTTTGCACGCAACTTTTTTCTATCTTTCTGACTTAAAATTCTATTCCATGCGAAATAGGATTTTAAGAAAACTTTACAAAATTTAACTACGCTTTTTCGCCGTTTTTTAACACTTGATTTAACATTCGTTTGCACTTGACCGACCGATTTCTAATGCATAAATTTTGGTCGTTTTTCAATGAATTTTTGTCGCAACTCAACGCCCGAAATGTTAAAATGATAGATTTATGCAAAAAATATACGCATTTTTAACATTTTTCCGTGCAAAATACCGAATTTTTGAACGCGGATTTTCGAAAAATCTCATTTGTTAAAAAAGTTAAATGATATAAGATAAAAAATTATCTCACGTGAGATAGATTTCTAAAGCGCCCATTTACGACTCGTAAACCGCCTTTTTGCATCCGTAGTCCACATCA
>Ga0065711_1030577_pt1 | contig 32098 bp, 21 predicted proteins | sample Hoacrofraction12_FD_59098 | JGI IMG/M metagenome (GOLD analysis project Ga0065711, IMG submission 59098) | Hoatzin crop microbial communities from Cojedes, Venezuela - Epithelial fraction 12 v2 (version 2) | ecosystem: Host-associated > Birds > Digestive system > Esophagus > Crop | place... | reverse complement strand
GTGAGGGATTCCCCCCCCCCTTTTTAATACTAATTCTTTATAGTTTGGAGCTTCTATGGATTATTTATACCTAGGCTAGACTTTTCAGACAGAAATGGGATTTTTAATATCAGCAGCCTTCCTCAGAACATTTTTATTGAGGAAACGTGTTTGTATGGCTGTGGAAGCCATCGGGATGCTTGAAGGAAAAGAGTACAGAGAGAGAAGACTGGGTTAAATTAATTCCTGCTAAATACCTACCAGCAGACTCGCTGTCTATATGGGGAGCTGGAGACAGAATTGTACCAGGGTATAAAGGATACTGTGTCTATTTATAGCGCTGCCTTCAACACTGTAGGAATTCAAAAGAAAACTCCAACTCAGCACACAGTCTTCTCATCATCTGCTTCTGTCAAGATTAAATCGGGGCTGAGCTCATTCCCCTCCCCTGCAAATCCGTGCTAGGAAGGATCTGTTCCTTGCTGCGAGTAAGGAACTTGCTCGTGGGAGTCTGGGAGCCCTCACCCAGCCAGACGTTACCTCTTTCCTCTCCGTAGTCAGAGCGAGGGGAGAAAAAGCCTCGCGAGCCTCAGCAGGGAGTACCGAAGGGGTTTCACCTGCTCGGCATCTGCGCTCCCAGTGCTGTCCCAGCCCTCCTCCTGACACCAGATACTCCAGGGCGCTTGCAAACAGAAGGGAAGCGGAGCTCCAGCGCGCTCTTGGAGCTGGGCTGCAGGGAGGGGATGAGCAGCAGGGTCCTGGCACACAGTCACTCGTAGTGTCACTTACTGAGACGAGGCCCTTACCTTACAGGGGCACGTGCAACCCTTGCCGCTGCGGGGCCATCCGTCTCTGGGAAGGATTGGGCTCCAGTAGCTGCACAGGGCACCTACTTATCGCTAGAAATTATCTCTGATGTTAAGAGCACAAATGAGAGCAGCCTTGGAAAAGGTATTAGCTAAAAACCTGACCGCCACTCTAAAAATAAGGCAGGCTTCCAGAGCTGCGTAGCTCCACTCTTCTTTTAGCATCATGGTGCCTCAGATCTTTCCTTCTCATCTGCCACCTTCCAGTTTCTCTTTAATAAGATCTGCTCTTCCGCTCCCCACACAGCGCTACCTACGCTACTCTCCCGGCGCTCCTCCTCTTGTAATTCCGCTCTCAAGCTGTCTGCTAGGTGGGGAGCAGAAGGCGCAGGATTTGGTGCTGCCTTTGAAGTACAGGTAATTATTACCTGCATCTGTTATTGCGGCTGCTGCCTCAACAGGTGGAAAACACACTGTTCTCCGATGGATTTGTGGCACTCTCTGCTCCTGCCTTGCCTTTTCTCTAAAGCCAGTCGTGCGGTGTTCCTGAAATAATAAACACAGCCTCACTGCTGCCACAAAAACCCCTGGTAAATATATTTTTATGGGAATGAAATATTAAAGGATTTGAACAGTTATTCACTGAAAGCAAAATATGAGCAGTAAGGTTGGGTAAAGATTCAAAGGCTGGTTTGCTTCCTTTCCCTGGGGCACATCACGGCTGTACTGTTTGCACTTTAGAGATGGATAGTGGGGAATTACTTAACCAACGATGGAAACAGTTCAGACTATAATAATATAGCATGAGAGTTTCTCACATTACATCTATTCCCCATACTGCTGGCTATATTCTGCCTTCAGATTCACGTGCGCAACTCTCACTGGATTGTGGAGAAACCGTATTTGAAGCCAAAACGCATTTCATTGTCTTTCTGAAGTCTCTCGACGGTTTAGTTGCTAAATCCTGTGCTCAAGGACTGGGGACAAAGCTTGTCTAAACATTTCCCGGTGTCTGTCTCTGTGAGATTCCCATCTGCTGCGTGTTCTTTCGAATTTCATCTTCCTACTTTCCTAAAAACACAAAGCAGAAAAATGCACGTTTCCTCTGCCTGGGAGTGTAGGAATCACCAAATCTCCCAGCAGGTTCTCTCACAACATACGATGGATCCAAGTTCGTCTAAAAATGCTACGAGCCCTTTGTGGAGTAGAAAGGGAGGAGGCCAGAAACGCGGGCCAAGTTTCTGAGTGTTACGAACATCCCCCATCCCCCAAAGGGACTCCATATCCTGTTTCCTCTCCCCCAAAAATTTCACCTGGCTTTGGGTTTCATTAGGAGAAACACACATTGCCGGAGTCTAGGCTCTGCGTCTTCGGCTCGTGCTTCCTGCTGACACTGCAGAGGCTACGAGAGCCGAGTCTGACCTGGGGGCTTCAAATTTACTCCAACAGCAGAGCAAATTAAACGGAGAGCATGTTAAGCGGGTTGGGAGATTGCTGTTGACCAACAAATCTTCATTAAGTTCCCGCACCAAGCTGTGCTGCACCTCCGATGGAGCTGATTATTGTGTCTCCATCTGTGTTTCAACTATTTCTCCACCAGGCTTAAAAGAAATTCAGACTTGCTTTAGGTCTAATTAGAAATAAAACGCAGTATCGGTCCACCGTGCCCTGCGCATGCACCCAGTTTGGAGGTGCTGGTGCATCGTTCAGATGGGCCAAGTTCCACCCTGTTCACCACCAGTTATTTACTGCCGTGGTTTTTGTGAGCTCTTTTATTTACTGCCAGTGCCTCACAGAGACTTTGTTCACTGTTTTATGATGACTTGCTGGATTACTGGTTTGCATTACCAAAGACGAAGTCTGAGATCAGTTCCTGGCACTTCCCTCCAGACGTTTCAGCTCAAGAATCACCAGCACAAACCCCAAGAGTCCATACGACTTGCATCTCCCCACAGCAAAGCCTCTGCTCGGTGTAACAGCAGCTTGCACAGGATCAGGGCAAAGGTAAAACCCAGGTGCCAAGCTGCTCTGCTGCATGGGCTTTAAAAACACTCTGCCCAATTTAGGCCAAGAAGAGAGAGGTTTAAGGAAAAAGCACAAGGGAAAGCAAGGGGAACTCAACAGCAGTACTGAGAGCTGTATAGCTTCAGCATCTGCAGTGTACGTGCGGAGCAGAATCTTCTGCCACAGGCTGTCCTTGCCCTAAGGTAAGGTAAGAAGCCATTCTTAGGTATTTCTCCTCTAAATATAAGGTAAGAAACAAAGGGTACATGCAGATGCAGCACGAATGAGGGACTTAGCCTTCAGTATCATTATTTGCTGGGTAACATTTGTGGTGGCCAAACTATCTGTTGGCCATGGAGATTGGCTGTACCCGACACCATATTGTCCTCAGAGTCAGACAACACTTGGAAAACACAGACGGGACTCAACCTTTCCTGTACCAAAGAGAAGGAATGGATTATTTGGGTTTAAGCAGCAGCACCTCGCCACGCAGGCTGTTCGGCAAGGCGACCTCCCCTTCCCAACGCTGCCCGTTACGTCCCAGCCACGACTGCAGAGCGCAACCACCGCAGACGCCTTCTGATGGGATCCAAATTCTGTTTTGCTAGTGTTTAATTGGTTTCCAGCTCTAGAAGAAAATGAGTTCTGTTATTTTTGTACCAGGTGATCATGACATTTGGGGGCACGTATTTTTAACTGCTGGTTTGTTTTAGCAATATGGTAAGAGTTAACCTAAAGGACAAATGATCAGAAATACCTGTAATCCCACGAGCTAACACAAATGCTGGGAAATTCTAGACCTCAAATCAGCTGTGCTACAGAATAGGATGAGTTCCTATTTATTTTTTCCCCTTCAGCAGAATTAGTATGAGAAGAAAGCAATTTGCTTAGCTGACTTGGGATTTCATCTCCTTCCGTTGCATCTCTTACACTATATACACATCAGCAAGTCTCAGCTCTGTTCATTCTCAGTCTGACCTCTCTACTAACTTGATTTATTGTTTTTAGTTCTCAAATAGTATATTACGTTATACCCCAAAGGGTCTGATTAGAAGTGGCCAGTATTTTAATGATTTATGATGGGCATCTGGGACTGCACGGGTAGCGTATGTGTTGTGTCACTGCTATAGGAGGAGTCAGTATTGATCACACCAGCGCTCTCCAAGACAAGAGAGTGTCAAATTCCAATAAGCTTTAGTTCACAAAACTGATTTGACAGGTGGCCAGGCTTGCACTGGGACCAACCATAGTTCTCATGGTGGGAATAAAACAAAACAGCTGGATTGCTTCTAGCCATTGCATTATGAAAGGATTTCCATTCCTTTCCCTCATTGTATTTCTATCTCGCAGTGCTTAAGGAGGTGTTTATCCTTCCCCATTCTGTAGCCAGAAACCTGGGCAACAGGAGCTTGCTATCAGCTCTGTGCTTTATCTTTCTGCCAGAAGATACTGGTGAGAAATAAAGGCTACTGGAAGTAGACCTCCAAGCGTCTCTGACTCCCGCCATGGCTAGCATGTGGCTACAAAGTCTCAGGTCAGAGAAGTTGGTGTGAGAGAAGGATGAAGGAACAATCAGAAGGTGACATTAGGGCTTAAAAACTACTGCACTGCATTTAATAAAGGATTGTGCTATTTTTTTTAGGGAATATCTAAAGGAGGACTTTGCAAGCACCGAAAGAAGGGTAACGGGAGCACAGCGCGGTAACACAAGGTTTCTGTGTCCTTGGTTTGGTTTTGCATGCTCTGAATTCTGTTTTAAGCACCAAACCCCAAATCTGCCAAGGTGTTCCTAGGAAACCTCATCCCCCTGCACGGAAGTCCAAACTTGACCATGACTTTCCCCTCATTGTAAGCTGCCTTTGCTTCCCCAGAGGCAAAGCTTCTGACCCAGCACAGCTTCTGACCCAAACCAAACCCGAGGGTGACTCTTTACCTAGGTTCAGCTGTCACTGCCAGTGTTTGGCAGCACTCTGCCCCGGGGTTGCCTCCCAGCTCTGACTCTCAGATAGGAGAGATGTAGAAAAACCATCCAACTTAACTGGACCACCTCCACCTGTGCGGTGGGAACAGCCATGCCCTCCTCACAGGCTCACTGGGATAACAACTATAAAAGAAACACCAGGGAACGGCAGCCACCTACCTCCTGCAGCTTCCCATCTTCCCTCCCAGCAGATTCCTCGGCCCTCCTGCTACGCCAGCGCAGGGCTATGTGTCTGCTGTCTCCTGTGAGCTGGGCAGCATAGAGCTATCTTCATGGTGCTGGTGGAGACCACAGGACAAGAACAAAGAGCAGTGAAGCTGTCAATGCTCCCAGACAGAACAGACCCATAAAAAGGGCAGTATATTGTTTTTAAGATAGAAGAACATACCAGAGCCAGTCACAGGGGAGCAGGGCTTTGCATTGTGCCATCCTTTTGGTTAGATCCTTAGGGCAGAAACCATTCATTTGTAACGGGATTCTTTGAATTCTGAAGCCCCATGTTTCCAGCGCTGGGCTGGAGGACACCGCTATACTAGCTCTTGTTACAGCAGACTCACTCACCTTCAGATGTGGCCTGCTAAACTCTGGTGGTCCTGACGCAGAGCACCCACCCAAGGGACTGCATTGCAACTGGGGCTCTGTGCAAGGCACAGCACGGGAAATCCTTGGCCTCTGTACGTTGCTGAAGCAAGAACCAGACGTGACTTCTGCCTCAGATCATTTTGGAGGTGACCTGGGAAAACTGGATCAGGTTAGATTAAGAGTATGCAACAAGGAGTAAGCCTGAAGAGTAAAACCATGGCTGAGAGACTGGAAACAACACCCAAGCAACACTTTGTCCTTCTTTCTTTAAGCTAAATGCAGTGCGCCCAGCAACCCGTCTGTGGCTGTCTTGTGTTCAGTTGGAAGCGAGTCATCTGGATGGACACCGCTTACCACGCAGACAATAAGCAGGAGACTGTAGCATCAGGCTTCTTGGCAGCCACAGTTCCACAGAATCATGGAATCATAAAATGCTTTGGGTTGGAAGTGACCTTTAGTGGTCATATAGATCACCCCCCCTGCAGCGAGCAGGGACATCTTCAACTAGACCAGGTTGCTCAGAGCCCCGTCCAGCCTGGCCTTGAATGTTTCCAGGGATGGGGCCTCCACTACCTCTCCGGGAAACCCGTTTCAGTGTTTCACCACACTCATTGTAAAAAATACCCTCCCAAAATGGGAAATTTCTTCACCTCAAATGGCCACAGGGAGCGAGCAGAGAACGTACAGCACTAACGGGCTCTGCCTCCCACGCAGTGACAGGGCTGAGGCTGAGATGCATCACCCCAAGTGTGAGCCTCCAGTCCACTGGATCTGCTTCAGAGGAACAGACTCAGCACATTTCAGGCAATCTGTGAATAAACCCAAGCTTGTTCCTCTCCACGGAGTCACGCTGTACGAACATCATCCAGTAATGAGCGCACCACACGCTTTCGGCCACTGCAGGCTGCAAATATTGGTAGAGCATTACTGAAAGTCATGAAAAAGCAGCTAGGATTTGTGTTGTTCAGGGAGGGGGGTGAAGGCTTTGGAGTGGTTGTACCAAAACACCGGTGTCAGCCAGACAACCCAGCTGGTTACCGGCAGCTCCAGGAGGAAATCAAAATGGCACACATTACTCCTGATTTACAGCAACGTGCATCAACTTGTCAGCCCGTCTTTCAGAAATGCTTCATCCTGTGAGTTTTTCAGTAATCTTCCGAGGGTGCTTCCGGAAGAAAAAACAGAGTTTACCCATTCAGTGCATACCAGCTTTCACCTCGGACAAGTCATTGCTGGAGGCAATAGAGAGAAAGCGATGTAACAACCCTTGTACATGGGAGAAGAGCCAGCCTTACTCAGGAAGAACTGAATTTTAGGCAAGCTTGTCTTCAAGCGGGAGCATAGGGATAGCAAGAGTGTCTCATGAATGTAGCTGCTTAGTGCTACAATACTGTGGAGTGGGATTTTTGTTTTCTCAAGAGAGAATGAAAAATACCAGTTCTGAGCAGAGGAAGGAATTACAGACTGTCAGCACCGATCATCGGTCAAGTCTGATGGCTGAAGTCCATTGCAGAAGACGACACTAGCAATCATGTCCAATCTAGGAGTGGTAGCCTGGCAAGGACCTGGAGAGACTCTCAAATCTGGGCACGCTGTTGCAGCGAAAAATAACATGGAGATGCGGTAGACAAATTTTGGACCAGCTGCTATCTTTGGGTCACACACGGCGTGTCTGATTCTCTACCAGATCAGGCTGGGTTAATGGGTATAAGGACGCACTTGGCAGCTGAGCGCACAGGAGTACCAAGGGGCTTCAGAGGGCCCAGTTTTGCAGCCGAACTTCTGTGCTCACAGCCAAAAGCCCTGCATCCGTGCCGCGACTAGGGCCGGAGGGGAACCGACTTGCCTTTGCTTGCTTGCCAAGAGCCAAGTTCAGGTCCTTGGAGCTCTGCAGGGCTCTCGCTCCAGCTGGTGACTTCATGAACACCTCGCGTCGGGAGGAACACAGCTCCCTGCACGGCTTTAAATGTTTGTGTTTCCCTGCATATGCCGATGACATCATTGCCACCTGAGGGCCTGAACTCCGGGCTTGGCAGGTAAAAGCCTTTCGGGCCACCTTACACTGGGGTTCTTGCTCTCCGTGCATATTTCTGGAATGACTGCTAGATGGCTGTAATTAAATGACTGTAAAGCACCACCTAAAATGCACTAGCAATAAATTCTTAATAGCTGATGCTATAACAAGCCATTACAAAAAAAATATCATAATATGCAAATTGTTAACAGTGTCTGGGCCTGTTTAATGCACAGCTTTAAATAGTTACAATGCACACTATTAAAAGTGGCATGTAAAATTTGTAACTACTAAATAAAAGGTCCAATTCAGCAACAAACTATACCCAGGCTTCAGTGTTGAAGAAGCCACGGAAAAGCTTGGGGTGGACGAGCTATCTCCTCCTATCTCTGCAGTCCTTCTGGTGGTGCTACCTATCAGCCGTGGTTTCTGCAAGGCACACTCCACGGTGCAGACTCTGCCCCTGCCTCTCTCCTGACTCAGAAACATGGCCAGGACCCCGCGTAGATCACAAAAACTGAGACTTTTTGTGTCCAGAAAACCCTTGATTTTCCATTCTGTGAGGAAGGGGTGTGTCAAGGAAAATCCATTTAGCTGCCCATATTTTTCACTTCTCTTTTATCCAGCCAGAGCTTCAGTGTGGGCAAGATGTCTACAGAGATGGTTTCCCATGGCTAAAGGATAAAATAAATATACATGCAAGACCCAGAAAAATGAGTAAAATCAGCAGGTGGCCAGGTTTTGCACATTTAGTACAACGCTGCAGCATAGGAAAGCATGGCTGCTTCTGTCTAGCCACCATCAGGAACCACACACATGGCTGGTAAACACAAGGGTACTAACCAGCCGATGACAAGAGAGTATTTTGGACTACAGTCACAGACAAAAACGAGGCCACCCTGCCTCGGGGCGTGCATGCTGATGTACATGCTGAAACAGTCAAGACCATCAGGTCCGAGCCCTGCTGGCTGGCCCCCAGACTTGCAGTGAAAAAAAATCAGACATTTTTGAGGCTTCTGAGGTCTGGCAACCCGTACCATCAGTGGAAGCCGTGGTAAATTCAACATATTTGAGAACCAGGATGGACTGATTAATTTCTTCCTTACATTTAAGTAGCGCTTCGCATCGGAACTGCTGATGCTGCTGATTTCCCTGGATGTCACATGGAGGAAAGTTCTACTTGGACAGAGGAGAGGCGTCACATCCCTCTACAGTTAGGACAGAAAATATGGTACCAATGCAATACGGAGGGGGAAAAAACCCAATCAGATGTTTTCTTCTTCCTTGCACTGCTCAAAGCTGTTCAATACAGCTGTTAATTTAGTTAATCTGCTCCTCAGCATAGACTCTGCATGGTCTGTTGAGAGCAAGCCCACCTAAACGGATTTTGCCAAGTCACACCAAGCGGGTGCCTTACCCGAAACGTAGAGCTGGGTTGAAGTTGTGGGTCTGGAAGCCTCTACTAAATTTGGAAGTGCTGTTCAGATTACCTCCTCCAGCTGCTGGAGAGATTTTCTTACAAACAGTTGGCTACTCAAATACCTCGTGCCTCCCTGGAAACTGCCTCTATCTCAGCTTTCGAGTCCAGCCAGCCCTACCTCAGTCATCGCTGTGTTTGATTCATGCCATCTACATCCTGTAGCGCTCCCAGCAATTGACAAATTACGGCTCCAGCGAGACTATCGGGTTAAACACCAAGGAAGCAAGAATGATGACAGTAATACTTGTCATTTGTGTGGAGATGTAGCAACATAAAACCCTCTCTCCAACATCTGTTATCCTGGAGGAATCTTTCCAAAGGATAGGCTTTCTGAGAAACGTTTATGACTTTTGAACACATGATAGGCATGAACTTGACATGACCTACTTTGGCCAAGCCCTGGGCTTCAGCCTGGTCTTTTACCACCACAAATCAGTCCATTTGAAGGGCAGTCAGACTGATACCTTCACCGAGATGACAAGGTTACAGCACATACCAGCTTAAGGAAAAAAAAAACCCAAACCCACAGGATGAAGAGCACTTCGTTATTAGGATTTAAAAATTCAGAAATCTTTTTACTAAAGCCAGAGGAAAATAGTTATGTTCTACCTATACTTAAAAGCCAATACAATGGCTGGGATGATTAAAATATTCAATATATCATTGAAATGAGAGCACTGACATCCTTATACCATACTCAAATCCCTCCTTTATCTTGCCATTGGAAAATACAAGGAAAAGCAGAGGATATAAAGGCTTTCTACTAAATATCCTAGACACAAGAGTTGGTTTTTCCTCCTGACTTGCCACAGCATCATGCTGCAGTGTTTTGTGTCGCCCCATCTCAGCCTTCACACCACACCATCTCAGCTTGGTCTCCTATCAATGTAATGCCAAATTGTTAAATTACACTGGCTTTTGAGTTTGTTGTTCTTTAATTAAATACTACAGTGTTGGAGAAAATGGATAAAAGGTGGTGCATGTTTCCAAAGGCTGAGACACCTGTCTTAAGGCCCTCTCCTCAGCACGGCACTGAACAGCACAAGTTATGTTACGGATAAAGCTGTAGTCACTGAATTAACTGAAAAACAACAATAGTGTCCACAGTATATGTGGTCCACAGGGGCATTCACTGCTGGGAAGAGAGGAAGCCCAAACAGCCAGGAAGGAGAAACTCTCTGGGACCTTCTCCAGGACCACTTGCCTTTCCTCCTGGGACAGTCCATCTATAGGGAACCACCGACCTGGCTGCTCTCGCAGCCTGGCTGCAGCAAAGCCACTCACAGGTTCCGGAGATGTGGGCGTGGCGTGGTGACACGACGGCCACGCTCTAGGTCACTCAAGATGGTCAGAACGACCTTCTGCTGCTCTGCGACAGGCCTCTTGGATTGCAGTTCTCCTGCTAGTCACGATTGAGGAAATTCTATTACACTGCTCAGATACAATTACAGTTGTAGTACAAACCTGTCCAAAATTAATCTAAATATAATGGTAAAATTTCTCCTACGTGATGGAATAATTACTGCAATACAACTCCAGCAGGGCAAAGATCAGGAATGTTTCATACGAGTACCATTCAGAAACCAGCATTTTAAAATTGTATTGCTCATTCATACGACGCACGTAGCAGAAACAGATATGCTACAAAAAGCAAATAAAGAGGAATTGAGCTGAGAATCATTAAAAATATATTTTTAAAATGGAGAACCACCACATTATTACATACAATCATTTTCCTTTCACACTAATTTGTTTTAATCTATTCATGTTCCTTATAAAACATTACGCAAAATTTTAATCATAGCATTGTTTTCTTTAAATATGTGCATTTCAGTAAATGACACTTGCATGTATAAATTCAGTGAGTTAAAATGTTAGACTGGCGCTAGAACCGAGCAGTCATTTGTTCTGAAAAAAACTGCCTTGTTTTCCTGTCTGTAAATTTTCTATGAAAGCTATTATTTTTTTCAGTGTATTCATTATTCATCATACTAGCTGAATATTCCTACAGAGACTTCTCTGCTTTTGAATCATTCACAGCCTGTTAGTTCCAATTATTTCACATTTGAAATTTGAACCCCAGGCCTTCCTTCTTACTGGACACAGAGTTTACATGAACTGATGCTGTTCTCCAGTTGAAAAAAACGTGACCAGGACGCAGATGGAAGAAGTCTTGTACACAGAGTCAGCAGTTCACGTCTGTGTTTCAACAGGAGTAAATTCCTTAGCTATAATACAAAAATCAATGTGAGCACAAGCTGAAAGTCATGTTAGGATAACTCTGAAGCAGCACACCCATCTTGTAAACACCATTATTCCACAGCTTTTGACGGCCACGTAGCACACACCACCTTCTTCGGCCAAGCCTACACAGCTATGTTCCCTTCGAGAAAGACAACAATCTTAACGGCAGGCTGAACCCCACAACATTCCCAAGACTTTTGGGCAGCGCCCTGTAACTCTCCACTCTCATGAAGCTTGGGAAAGCAAGGGTGACAGCAGCCTTCAGTCCTCTGAGGCTAGGTAATACAAAAATCACAGTATTTACACAGTGGAGAAGGTGAAAGGCAGGGAGAACAGGCAGTACTAAGTAAGAAAAAACCCGAAACAGTTGAGAGCAACTTTATAGGGAGCGAGAAGTGCCCTAGAGTGGTCATTAGCCACGCTGCAAGGAACAAGATACATCAAAAAAAAAGGGGAACATTTGCTGCAGATATTATGAGGTGGGAAGGATTGGAGGAGGCTGTTATTCTTGAAAGCATTTAATGAACTGGCAGATGGCCCTGTGGTCAGGACGCAGGAAATGCAAGTCCCATTCCTGCTGCAGACCTCCTGCGTGGGACCAGAGAAGTCACGCTGGCGTCCCAGATCACCAGCGGGAGCTGGGCAGACCTGGAGCAGTAGGCACCGGGCCGGGGGAACAGTGCCAAAGAAGCTATCAATAATCAATGGGAGAGGTCCGTTCCAGTCTGGGATTTCCTCCACGCCTCCTCTTGCGTAAAGCCATCCAAAATGGGTGAGAACATCTGCTTTTGTTTTCACAGTAAAAGCTGACACTGGAAGAGATATGCACGCTTGGGAGGGGCGCACATTCCACAGTGGAGCTCTTTGTAAGACAAACAATACAAGACCATCCTGGGAACACCATTATTTGGTGTAAGTTTGCCATATTCAAGAGGATAAGGCTGCCTGTGAAGGTGGCAGAAGGTGCTGGACTGGAATAACTCTTGGCAGCTGGGTGGCAAGGCAAGTCACCCCAAGTGCATGGCAGCAGGGGACTTAGTTGCTCCATTTCTCCTTCAGCAAAACAGTGGATTGATATAAAGGCACAACGAGCTCCCAAAGCAGGCTAGTCTTCAGACTCTGTCTTTGCACATGAAAAGACAAATATTTTTAAACAAAATTACACCAAAATGAGAACTTCGGGCTAGTGAAAGTACCTGGATGGGAAACTGGGGAAACGTTTCACCACAGTCGATGTTTGGCAAGAAATTGTCAATGGAGGTGCTTGAGCAGGAAGACTTATTTGTAAATGATAGAGGTGTTCAGCAGAAAGATGGAAGATTTCAGGTGTGCTGTCCTGGACTGTTCTAGCCAAACCACCCCTCTAATCATTTATGCAAAATACATTCAGTAGGCAGTGCCAGAGCAACACTTTGACTCATTGACTGCAACCTCACCCATGTCCTAGACAGATACTTCTGTTCTAAAGCTGCATAAGTTGACAGACTTCCTAATGTCTCTGTAATCCAGATGCTTCACTAATTTTCAGAACATAGGAAAATACATATATTTTCAATATTTTCTTAAAACAGAGCTCTGGTAAAAGTAGAATTTCTATTCTCCTCTTTAAAAATCCTCCCAACGGTTCAAATCTATCGCTAACACAAGGAACCAGCATTTCAAAAGAAACCTACCACACGGGAACAGAGTCATTCCAGAGATAAGCTGATGCCCAGAAAAGTGTTTCTCCTTGTAACTGAAGTACTTACTTCAAGATTAGAAATGAGACAGTTCTTGGAAGGGGCAGAGAGGAGAAGAATGCAAATGAAACAATCTGTTTAAAAAATGTATTAATGCTCTTATGGATGGCAGCTAAAATCACTATAACTTACTCATGCAGATTTTTTCTGCCATGAACATTTGTCATAAGGACAAGTATGGCTGGTAACTACCATTGGAAAGAACCACAATACTCCTCACAGCGTTTCCCCTGTTGAAGCTGACAATTAAGAGCTAACCAGTGAATAAGGTTTTGCATGACCAATTCTGTTCAGCTCAGCTCAGTTTGTTGGAGCAAATTATAAAAGACAGATCAGATAAAATATCTATAAGGAAGTCCTAGTTACACGGTTCAAGGAAAAGCTCAGCATACTGTATTAGTAATTTATTTCTATACCCACTCAGTAGCTACATTTACACAATATATTTTCCATAGCGTTACCTCTTTCCATTCAAAAGCAGAACTCTCGTGCTGGCATCTCAAGGACTGGGCTATTTCACTGCAGTAATAATAGTGTCTAGAATTCCGCCTACCTATGAAAAAAATCTTTAAAAATATAATTGTGACGTTTTAATCAACTGTTTGTCATACCTAGAAAGATGGGTTGAACAGTCAGGTCAAAATAAGCCTGCTGAGGCCCCAAGCCTAGTTGTTTGCAAAAGCTTTCGCTTCCAATTTGCCTTAATAATATTAAACTTCATGTTAGAAGCACAGGCTTTGAAATCATTGTCTGAACCACAGCACGGGACTACGTGAGCCACTGGACTCTCATTGTTCAGATTGCAACTGTATTCCCAAGTCTAGTCATGGCCTCTGCTGTGATAAGCACAAACATACAAGAGAAAGACAGTATCTGCCCCAAAAAGCTTACTACTGTGACCGTGCACAAACTTTGCTTGGGGGGAAGGGTAAAGGTGACCTCAGACATGTCTCTAGCTGGTGGTGAACATCTGCCCTTGCCTTCCAGGATGGCCTGGGACTACCCATGCAGCAAGGACCTCCTGCGCCCCACGATACGGAGTGTCCCGCGACGGAGGACGGGCAGCCCGCACTGGGCTGGGACCCCATCCCTGGAGGAGCTGCGGAGCCTGCTCTGGACATGCACCCACCCCACCGGGCACGTGGACGAAGTCTGGCCAAACCTCTACGTGGGAGACCTGTAAGAGAGAGGGAAGGGGTGAAGGTGCTAACACAACTCTTAGCCCCCACCCTACCTGCCCCAAAATCTTCCACTCCAGGCTGCCCAGGGCAGTGTTGGAGTTACCATCCCTGAAGGTGTTCAAAAAACATGTAGACATGGCACTTCAGGACATGGTTTAGCAGGCATGGTAGTGACAGGTTGACGGTTGGACTTGATCATCTTAGAGGTCTTTTCCAACCTTAATGATTCTATGATTTAGAAAAGAGAGCTAGGCACTAATCTGGGGACCCTTCAAAATAAGTCTAAGTGTTGAGCAGACTGAACCATGCATAGGATGCTGCAGCATAGAGAAAAGGCATTCCAAGTATCCGAAAAGAATACTCCCCCTCCTGACTTCTCCTCCTGCATTACTGCAGGAGTCCCATCCTGCAAGAGCCTGGTGGGGCCATGGCATCGGTCCTGCAGGCAGTCATGCCAGAGCTAGGTCAAACAGGATCGACCTCGTTTTCTCCTCCCTTTGGCATCAGTCCCCCGAACCGATGGATGCTCAGCAGAGGTGACTTGGTGAGAAAGCGAACCAGAACACTCTTGGCTTCTGCAGAAACATCACCACCACCACCTTTTTATTTTTCATCAGCTGAGAACCACCTAAACTGATGTTTGGGAGAAAAATGCAGGCAACGTAAAAGTCATTTTCTTAAGGAGTCAGTTCTGTCTTGAGGCATTTTGGACCTGATCAACCTGTCGGAAAATAGCCACTACAACTTCACACGGTTGTAACAAACTGCACCATCAGCAGCATGTTCTACCCTGCCTTGTAATGCAGCAGGCAAATATAACTCACCGTCCTTCTTCCAGGTATGTCGCCCGGGACAAAGCGCAGCTGAGCCGAATGGGCATCTCCCACGTTGTGAATGCCGCTGCTGGGCGATTTCGCATCGACACTGGTCCCAAGTTCTACAAAGACCTGCCCGTGGATTACTACGGAGTAGAAGCAGAGGACAACCCAAACTTTGATCTCAGCATTTATTTCTACCCGGTTGCTCGATACATAAGAGCAGCACTGAATTCCCCAAGAGGTAACTAGACCATCTGTGCATGTTGTGTATCTTCTGCATAGGAGCCAAATAGGGCAAGTTAGTATTTGGCATAAACTCACCACCTGCAGAGGAGGGTAAGGATGGAGATACCTGAACCAGGTAGCATCACGCCTGCCTCCTGAACTCCCACAGTGAGTGGGAGTTCCCCTGAAAGAAGGAAGGATGCACTGAACGGGCTTTCAGAGGGGTTCTCCCTAGGCCTAGTGCAAGTCATTAGCAAAAGACAAAATAGCAAGTATCCTTTATCACCTACGGGGACACACTGACCCGGGAGAAGGCAAATACACTTGATCTTTTCAAATTAGTGGTGGCGTTTAAATTAAAAGCTGGGATGGGGTAAAAAGACAAGGGCAAGCACCACATCTAAGTAAGAAGAGCCAACCATAATGCTACATCCGGCGGAATTCCATTGAACACAGGATAGGGAAGAACTTGCTGGGAAGCAATTCTGTGGAAGAGAACCCAAGCAACACCACCAGCCAGGAGATAATGTCGTGCTGTTGCTAGGAGGAATATAACCTTGAAATAGGAAGGTAACCTGCAAAATCCTTGGGCTCGCTGAACACAGGCCAGGTATGATGCCAGAGGCCTGGGGCTACTGGGGGATCATTACTATTAAGGACAAACCTTCACAAAAGCAAGTCTCCACTGTGCCACAAAACTGTACAGACACCCACTCAAAACTAACTGACTTATGAACAGAACAGTTACATACTCCGCAAACTTCTGCTTGTATCATGGTGAGCTTTCATGTCAGCGAGGGTCCTAAAATACTAACTACCCGGCTTCATCACATGCAGGTGGTAGATTCAAGCCACACCATATGAGCTAGGAAAGTAACTGAAAATAGTGCACCTGCGTGCTAGATACCTCAGTGTCCCATCAGAAAGTGTTTGCCTTTGTGCAATGAGGGGCTGCATGTGGATGTCAAAACCACTAACGTATTTGGGGAATTTGGATCTGCGCTCGTTTCCATTACAGCATACGCCATTTGCGATTGAAGTCATTATCGGTGGTGCTCCAGGGAAAGGTAAGGTCCAAAATCTTTCCGTGCATGTAAAACAAAAAGTTCCAAATCAATTGACAAAAGACAGAAAACAACAAACGAATTGTGGTGGCCACAAAAGCGAAAAAACCCAGTGCTTTGCAAGATGCGTGCCCAAGTACCGGGAGTTATGCGTGCAGAACAAGTCAGGGCTCACGGCAAACACAATGAGCCCATCGTGTCTAGAGTGCATATTTATCCCTGCTCCCATGCTTTTAGATATTGCTTGACTGAGCTCCATATGGAGGCAGGGTTCTGGGAATGGAGACAAGGTGAAATTCAATCATACACAGTCCAGCTGTTGCTGACATTCATCATTTTAAGGAAAGCGCAACAGTTTAGAAAATATATAAACAAGATGTTCGGGAAGCATAATTTCCTGAGGTACAGAAATTTAGCAGCTAAATACCCATGACCTTTGCAGGGATGAGACAGAGAGGGGATTGTTACTCACATCATTTAGAAGAGGAGAAAAAAAGGATTTATTATAAGCAGTGATGCTGAACAAAAAATGATACCAGGTGACAAGAGGCCTGTTCATATTAAATTCAGGCTATAACGAGGCACTTCTGTTTGATTGAGAAGTCATTTAAGACTGCTCCTTAATTATTACAAGCTGATTCAACATCATTTTTTAATGGAATTAAATTATCTTTTTCACCTGGGAGGATAAGTCAAAGTTAAGACTATACGAGGCACAAACATACTTAAAACTATGAATCAAATACTCATTGGAATTAAGTAGGAACTGCTACTCCCATCATGCTTGAAGAAAGAAGAAGACTTCACCAGAAGTCCAGAGAACAGTATGGACACATTTATTCCAGATTTCTACCTTAGCTGAACAGAATCTGTCTTTGGTGATGTAAGGAATTTATTTTTAAGGCAATTTCTTCAAATCCAGATGCCAGAGCGTGAGCAAAAGGAAGCAGGGGAACACACGCTCCTCGCTGGGAGCTATTCCTGTCGCAGTGGGCAACGGCTGCATCACGTCCTGAACGGACTCTGTTGTCATCTTTGTCGTATGGATGAAGAAATACATGCGCTACTACTGCAGCCATCCCCCATCAGCATTATTTTTATGCACCCCGCTTCCTCGGCGGCCTTCCCTTCCGCGCAGCCCTGCTGTTCCCTTGCCCCTGAAGCAGAGCTGTTGGGGAAGGCTCAGCCGAGGGCAAGCAGCCGCACAGTCTGCCCACTTCTCTGCGAGGAAAACCATGGTTTCAGGGAAGCACCGGCCTTCGGCCTCACACCCGTGCTCAAGGGCAACACCTTGAATGTCAGTCTTGCCCCTTTGCATGGCCATCTGTACAATTTGCATTTTTCTGGAGCGCAGCTGAACCTAAGCGTAAATCAGCAGGGTTTGGTAAAGTCTAGCAGAAGACGGAAGGAATGAGAACTTGAGAGTACAGATGAAAGCGTGCCATGACACCCACCAAGCTACCACCACGCAGCGAGAAAGATTCCCAGGTGGAGAGCTTCTCCTTCTATTGACCTTTGAACATGTTTGAAATAGGCAGGTTAAAATCACCCGTTAACTTCCCAAAACGGCAAATGCTCTCAGAGGCACTTCCCTTCTTCCACTTCACCAGAGCAAATGGAAAGCCAGGCTCGCTCTCCTGCCTTCTCCGTGTCGGCAGTGGTTACCAAAGCAGCTTAGCTTCCGAGAAGCTTCGCTTGTCTCTGCCATAGGTGCATAACATACCTCAGTCTGACCTCCCTCTCTCCAGCGGATGACAGCCCTAACCTGGTCCAGGAGATGTGGGCAGAAGGGACACGCCACCATTGAAAGCTCTCCGCAGGCTTCTTGCTGTTCTCAGCTTTACCAAAACAGATGCTTGATTAATTGAGAAGCAGACAATTGACTCTGCACCTGGCTAAACTGTAACAGGAGATGAGAAAACGGTGGTGGGGTGGGAAGAGCCCCCGGGGCCGCTTGCCCAGCTGAGCTCTCCTCACGGTGAGCAGCATAATTCTGCTGGATTCAACAGAGAGTGGGCAGCTGGAGCGTTCACGCCGGGTGACGGATCTGAAGCCTGGTCTTGAGCCAAACTTAATCCATCCTGCAAGACAGCAAGGGCTAGTTCAGAACACTGAGCTCAGTTAATGATGAGCAGCAAAAGGACAATAAGATATCATGTGTTTTAATGACTGACTTGTTCAACAACATTGAATTTCCCAACTTCAATTTGGCCAACAAAGTTGAATGTGCAAACTTTATCCCTAGTGCAAACCCTTTGATGTCAGCAGAGCTACAGCAGGCATGAGCTGGATATAATATCCATAATCCGTTGTTAAAAACCAAGTGTTATTGTTCTGCACAAATCCCAGCCAGATGACAGTTATTGTCTGCCTCTGCAAAGAGTGGCTTGAGATGTGCGGTGCAACATTTCAAATGAGGATCGCAAAATTTAATAACGCCAGAAGCTAAGTGCCCCCACTTCTCCTCAGTTAATCCCATTATTCCTAAGGGATCCTGTTTCACGCTCGGAGAGGAGGTTGCAACACATCCCTCTAACATGGGATCAGTCCAACTTCTCTTTGCGCTGTGTGTTAAAACAAATGGGGGCAGGGAAGGCAGAGCTGGAGGACGCTGTCTTGTGGCACAGATTCTGCGCAGAATTATGACCTCCCTGCCCATCCCATGACCAGGATTGCCAACATGAACGCTGCTTTCCCAGGATGTGGTCCAGCAGCCACCCGGGAATCCAAGCCTTGGTGCCGGACGGACCATCTCGCTACCTCCTGTGAGAGGCCGATGCAACGCACTGTGACCAAGACCACTGCGGCCAGCCCACACGGTGCAGACGTGCTTCGGGCGCCGGGCAAACGCAGCATGCAGCGGCGGGTTCCAAGAGTCTCTTAACCCCTTTACAGCTTCTGCTAAGAGAGATGGGTCTGAGCCCGTGAGCAGAACCCAACAGCAACACAGCTTTCGCTTCTTGACTCGAGTTTAACCTTCAATTTGTTTGCTACAAACAATCACACAGCAAATTCAAATCTGCTTTCATTGGAGCAATTTTGCGTTCATTAAATCATTTCACATGACTGATTTATCTGCAACAAACAGTCATTTTAGTGTCAGTGTACCAGCATTTATCATAACCTCTGTGCGTGGTGAAACAAAGGCTAACAACATGGAATAGATACTTCACACGTAAAAGAGACAACATACCCCCTCATGGGAACAAGTGTATCGGAGAGCACCACAGATTAGGCCCAAGGCCAATAGTTGGGGCTTGTCCAGGTTTTTGCCGAGACACCTTCTAAAGCTACTTGCTGATCTAGGAGAACTCTTCTGAAGTGCAGATAAGCCAGGGAAGAAAATTCATTGCGTTCTTACTGGCCACCTCCTCCTCTCAGGGTTCGATATGAAACCAGCCTGTACAAGCAGGAGCGCGGCATCTGTTCTGCTTTCTGTGCCCCCAACAAAAACACATCGGGCAATATTTAACTGCAGCATCCATACCCGTGCTCAGCTTGGTCCTCAGTTCCAGACTGCAGGTGGGGCTGAGCATTTTCCAAGGCAGAAGGCTCCATCTAGGTGGGAAAAAAAACACGGACCCAAGAACAGTTTTACAGAAATTATGTTCAGAACAGCAAGTCTCCTGTCCCCCATCCAATTCCTGGCCAAATTTAGATTGAATTTCAAAATATTTAGTGATTCAAAGTCAAATCTTACATCGCTTTTTGGTTGTTTTGTCCTCCTCCTGGTGCAGTTCAAACATAATTTCTTTTTCCTTCTAGTTGTAGAGTGCTGGTAGCTTAGAAGTTTTCAGACAACAGAAAGAAAGTGGTTCTGGTTCCAAAAAAATTTTTCAGAACATGTTGTTGCTTGGCTTCCTTTATCTGGGGTGTGCATTAGAGTGGGCATCCAGATGTCCCCAGTCCCTGCCACCACATTGCAGCTGGGCCTACTATGAGCTACTGAAGCGTGAGTTTTCCAAAGACCCTTTGGACTTAGCAGTATTTCTTAAAAGAGAAATTGCGCTCCTGACTTCTTTAAGTTCCTCTGAAAATCTCAGACCTGAGTTATTTGGGTCTGAAGTGCCTCCTCTGGGGAAGATAACACAGCATACACACCCCACAGGCTTGGTGTGAAGGTTAATGATAGTGCAGCACGCTGAAAGAAAAAAAAAAAGTCTAGTGAAAATTCAAATTAGCATTATCTTTTAGCAGGGGTGCAAAGCATTTCTCCACATTCTCATGACACATAGGACTTCACTTCCAAGAATCCCCATGGAGTTAATGGAATTGACAGATAGATGTAATTTAACTTGAATAACGGCATCAGTATCTCAAGTAACTTCTGCGAAGCTGTATCTGAATGGAAAAACACAACTAGAAATCACTTGATCCTCTAATTCTGCACAACTGACATTATGCTGGCAAATAGCTCTGTCTTCCCCCAAAGGTTTCGATGCCCAGCCCAGGTCTGCTGTCAGCCAGAGCTGTTCTCGCCACTTCCCCGGAGGCTAAATTTGTCCCTTTCTTTCTGCTGAAGACACTCTATCTTTAGGGCTGGGCTCGGATTTCTCGTGCCAGGATAATGAAAGGTGGCTGTGCCACATACGCCGCGGAACTCAACGCTCCTCTCAACGTGCCAGCCAAGGCAGGTTTTCACAACACACGCTCGCGCTTCCCGAGCACACGGCTACGCCACCACTATTAGTCAGAACCGGAATGGTTGCTAAATAAATCCTCTGTCACAAACAAAACAGGATTTAAGATGAGAAGCTGTGCAGAGTACCCAGAATTAACACCCGGGGAGATGGGGGCAATCGGTCTGAGGTTTTTGGTTGGATCCAGGCTCATGGTCCAACAAGGATATTTTTGTCTCGCTGCCTGGTAATAGAGAAATTAGGATGCTGCAAGCACAAACAAAACCAGGAACTAGCCCAGAAAAGCTGTCCATTCTTTCTACCTCTCTTTATATTTTACAGAGAAGCAGCATCTGAGACACTTTATTCCATCTCCAAAGGGCGGGGGGGGGGAAAAGCAGCATGGAATTTTACTGATATTCATTTTCTTATACTGATATTCATTTTCTTCTGGATATAAAGTGTATTGTCGTTAAACTGCATTTTTTACAGCTATACAATTAGTAAACAAGACACCACAAATGGGACAGTCTAAAAAAATTAAAATTTCAAAAAATGTAGAAAACATTTCGTTTCAAATTTGTGAAGATTTCCAGTGAAGAAGTAGCATTCTGAAATTTTCACTCTAAAAAGAAAACATTTTTTTCAGCTGCCTTAATGGGAGACAGAGCTGTCCACTTGGTGGTCAGAAGCTCAAATCTGATTCTAATCCCTGGTTACTTTAATAATGCCCAACTGCCGAGCCACCGCCTCTGTGAGAAGACTAGCTCTAGCTGCAGCAAAGGACAACAGAGTTTGAGAATTTTCAGGAACGGCTATAACTGAGCAGAACAACAGAATGTTGTGGGGTTTTTTTTTTTCCCAATTAAAAATGTCTTACTGAATCACATGATTTCTGTGAAAGCTGAAGCATTTTATATATTTTATATTTACAAGGTGCAGGTTTTCAGGTTCCAGAATGAGCTCTTTGTTCACATCCAGAGGGAATGAACTACAAACCTGAATTTTTCCACCTGAAAGCAATGTTTTTGACATGAATTTCCTTCAATTTCACATAAAACCATTTAAAAAAAAAATGTTTATCTCCTTCCAGCACGGGTCAGCAGCACACATTAGAAGCCTGGGAAGCATTCATGATGCATTTCTCAGGTTGCTTCCATTAGGGATCACGGTGGAAAACCCGCAAGCAGAGCAGAGGGAAGGAGGGAGCTAGACCCCGGGATCCCTGGAAGGTCTTCCCTGAGGCTCGCTTGCAGCAACATGGAAGCACTTGCGATATTGCTCTTAATGAGCTCTTAATGAAGACGCACCTCCCATACTGAAATCTCTGGGGAACTCCAAACAACTCATAAACTGTTTTTCCAGTGATCACCTAATACCAAAGGGAAGCCAGAGGCACTAGCAAAGGATAGCGGCTACAGATGTGCAGGGTAGGCTAGAGAAATAAAAAACCGTAAGTCAACTGGTGCAAACGGCATCTACAACCAGGAGCTGCTCTTACTGGTAACAACCGTTTTCCCCAGAGACTTCCAATGAGGTCTGGGCAGCAGTGAGCACCCCCAGAAAGCACTACTGCCCTAAGCAAAGCAGAAGAAAAAGAGCTTGTGGAAAACCAGGAGCGTTCCTGCAACAGCAGCGAGCACTCCTGAGCACTGCGCGTTTGAGATCCCGAGTTTCCAGGCCCTCTGGTAGTAAGTAATGTGCCAAGGCTGCTTCCCAAAGTGTGGCCTTGGAGTACAAAGACTTGAAGCTCTGCCAGCAAGGACATCACTCCCGAAAGCACGCGTGAGCAAGCAGGGGCACCACGGATGGCAGGCTGGGCAGGAGGGCTAAGGGCACGCCACCAGATCAACAGCTAAGCCCGGACAAGCAACCATGGATCCTGGAATGCAATTATGAATTTTCTGTCCCCAGCCATTAAAAACCCTGCTGTTCCCCACCCCGCACTGCACCAGGTCGGCTCTGCCGGGCTGGCTTGCTCAGCCCCGGTATCAGGACCGCTTCCATCTCTGCTCCAGCACAATAAACCCCCCCGTTTGGCCTCCTGGCATAATTGCACCTCTCTCTCTCCTTTTTCCAGGCAAAGTACTAGTTCACTGCGCAATGGGCATCAGCCGATCTGCAACCCTCGTCCTCGCTTTCTTAATGATCTGTGAGGACATGCCCCTCGCCGATGCAATTCGGACTGTGCGCTCGCACAGAGGGATCTGCCCCAACTCGGGCTTCCTCGAGCAGCTTCGGGAGCTGGACCTCCAGCTAGGAAGGGGGAAAGGCAGAGGAGCAGAGGCCTGCTAGCGCCAAGAGGGCACGTCTCCTGGCACCGGACCGAGAGATGCTGCCCTCGCCGAAGGCAATGCAAGGATGCCGTCAGGACTGCTCTGTACCCGCACCGAGAAACTCCTCGGGAAACAGCTGAGCGTCAGCAAGCTGGTAGGAGTTCGGTATGTATTTCTTGGATAAAGCCCACTAATTGGAAAGAAAATGAAATAAAAGAAGGATTCAAACCCACAGTTTCGCCCACCTGGGCCTGGTTATTTAACTACCTGTTGGGCAGGGCATAGGGAGCAGTTGGGTTTTCGTGCAGAATTAAAAGGCAGCAGAGTGAACTTGAAGAAAGACTTTTTACTTGCTTGTAATTGCATTTATATGGCAAGGGGGAAAACGGCTGAACTAGTAAAAAGGAAAAAGAAACTATGAGGTTTTTAAGCAAATCTTTAACGTTTCACATCCAGCTGGCGTAGGGCAAGACTTCAGGTTTTGCAAGCTGACACGCTCCTTTAGTCAGGCATGGTGACACCGGTCAGGAGCCAACTCTGACCTCGGGCTCTCTCTGTTACAAGCCACAGAGGCTCTTGCTGGGGCCTTCGCAAGTCCTCCTAGATTCAAGTCTGTGCAAATACTCCAAACTTCAGAAGACCACGAGCTCCTCAGGAGCCGACGCTGGAGGTCCCAGCCAGACGCCACAGCCTGGGGCACAGCTATGGCAGGCTCAGCGGGAAGGAACGCGTCCCCTCGCATCGTCAGGCAAGGGGCTCATGCTGCGCTAGCCAGAAACATCCTCCTCCTCTTGGCTCGCAACCCAGCGCTCCAAGCCACATTCCCTGAATTTCCCCGTTTTAACGGAAAGCCAGAACCTAGTGTCATCGTGTCAGAGCAAAAATGAGCACTGCCTCTAACAAATCCAAAGCAGCAGCTCTGCATTTCGATTACTCTTTTACGCCCAATTGGCCACATTTAATCTTGTGAAGAACTCGAAGCAGATATTTGCTTCAGTGCAATTACAGCCACATACAGAACATTGGCAAATGCAAACAATATAGAATTTCCACTTGAAGGCAGATTAATTTGGTGTGATGCTTTCCCTTGAGAGGTCTTAAAGGCTTGCAGTTCTGAAAGTACCCTGCAGTTCGTATTTATAGCACTATAGATGCCGAATACAAAGAGAGAAGCATATACTCATTCTGTACTGAAGTTTCTTTTGCCTCCATACATTAAAAAAAAATTTAAAAAAATTAAGCGAGCATAGCACATTTCCACTGCATTTCTCATAATGCAATATGGAAACACAATTTCCCTGCAGAGCCTATAGAGAAATTCAGGTGGTGTTTCCACTTTTCTAAACATAGTAAGCAAAACACAAGCAATGGCACAGACTAGTTTCTTCTCGGAGAACAGAGAGATGGGTCTTCTCTCCAGAAAGGGTCCCATCCTTCGAGACCGGAGTAAGGGGCCAGAAGGGAGGTCATAGCTAACAATGGAAAAAAAATCAGTGAAGTTATAGTTTTCACAAGCCTCTTGCTGGCTGCCACAGCAAGGAGGTCGGATTTCAGTGCGCATGGTGGCTGAACCCCTCCTGGCACTTGGGTCTCCTCCACCTCGCCCTTCCTCGAGACCCTTTTTTATGGCAGACCGGGCTGAGGCTGTGCTGTGAGTAGCTGTCTCAGTTGCTGGACTAACCACCCCCTTCGAGTTTCCGTCACCCAGCCTGTGCCAAGCCAAATGGCATCGCATTAAAGCACAAGGAGCAAATGAAACACAATGGTCCAAAACCTCCGTGCATTGAGCCCATCAGGAAAGGTCATAATTCCCAGCGATTTGCACATCTGGAAACATCTGCGGTTGCAGGGTTGAATTTCAAGTGAACAACTTCTCTGAGTTACTGAGCCTAAATTTACCCCAGCTGAGGCTTGATGGCCACGGCGGGACAATTTCAGCTGGCCAGGGACAGTCGTAGATGCCCTGCCATGCATGACCTGCGGCTGGGAGCAGCGAGTCCGGCTGGAGCGGCAGCATGCCCGGAAAGCCGGGGCACTGGCAAAGCAGGACTGCTGGCTGGATGTCACTGTCACAGGTGTATACTGGAAGCTTCCTCTTCAAACTGGAAAACCAACCCGACCAGACAATGAAGAACAAGAGGTCAAAAACCACTGACCCAAAGACAATCAAGTAGCCACCCAACCCCAGCACAAAAAAGAAATTCCATTTCTGGAAGAGCCCGCGCTGGTTCCAGTGCTTTGCATCGCTGCAAGGTTCAGTGAGCAGGATGCTGGTTCTCCCGTCTCCTTCCAGACTCTCCACCCTCCAGAAGACGACAGCACCTGAGCCCACCACTACCGTCCCTCTGTGCCAGGGCTGCAGCACCATGGAGGGGGCAATTACACGGCCCTAATCTCTGACCCACGTGTTGCACACTGAGGTGGCTTATTGTCAGTTAGTATTGTTAGTTAAGCAACAGTCTCTTAAAATTACAGGGGGAATCAAGACAAAGAAAATGAAAACACTATTGGGGGCGGTTCCAGGTCTATCTCGTGCTACAATTTTGACATCCAGAGTTGCTGACTCTTTGCAAGCCACCAGCTCGGCCCGAGAAACAAGGAGCAGCTTCTTTCCACCACAGCCATCCTTGCTCCCAGCAAGGCGCTTGGTCCTGGCATGCAGCGGTCAGCGTGGCTGCTGCTGAGCCGGGGGAAGAAGTCCCGCTCACTCGGCCGCAGGCGTAGTGCCTCTGCGGCGCCAGCTCTTCTCCCACCTGCCCCGCGCCCTAGCTAAATATCACCTGCCAAAAGCACCGCCAGCTGAGCCTGCAGGCAGGGCAGGAGCAATCAGAACAGCTGATTCAGACCTTGTAATGGACAGAACAGCCTTGATGCTACCATCTTTTCCACGCCTACTTCCTACCCAGCACGGAGCCAAGGCTGAGGTTTATTTCCGAACGCCCGTCCATCCCGCGCGCTGGCGCAGGAGCGGTGCCCAGCGCTGCGGCGGAGCTGGTGTGCGTCCCACACAGCAAGCCTGCGAGCGAGGACGGGCGTCTCGGCCCCTTCGCGCACAGCAAGGCACCCGGAGCCTGCCTGAGCTGGAGCAGGGTGTTTGGGGAAAGCACGACGGGATCGCTCTCCGGCTTCCACAACCGGCACGAAAGCACGAGAATAGTTTTCTCACATAGGATACCTTGCCTTCACCAGCTTTTCCTCCCAGACTTCCAGCAGTGATGAACGCAGAGAATATTGCTGCCGGCACGTCTGCGCCACGTTATTTATCCTTTGGATTTGCACTTGGGGTTTTATTTGTAAAAGGAAAGTGGGATCATAAATCTGCTCTGCAAGGAGCCAAGGGAAGAGAGGACAGAAATTTTCAACAAGTTGCATGGAAGGAGATGATGCCAAGGGCAGGTTTCCCATGGCAACAAAAGCCAGGCAGGATACTGCCCAGGTCCACACCATGTGTCATGGCAACAGCTAAGAGCGTCAGCCTTTTCCTTGCAGGTGCATTAGTTCATTCCTCCTTGCACGGGTAGCTTTAGGGCTGCTGCAGCAGCGATGGCTCTCCTATAGGACCTTCTTAATTCATAGCTTTTGCCCTTTTTCTCTTACCAAAAAAACCAACCCAACCAAAAAATCCTTAAGTGGGACCAGAACAGACCACAAAGCTGAAAAACTCGGTGTGACCGAGACTAACTTGCCAGGGTTGACTACCAAGCTGCTGCACAAGTCTAAGTTGACGATATTCCAGAGTCACCATTTTGTTCGTGGCCTTCAGCGTACACAGGACCGCTCTTGGGACACAGCACCCTAAAAAACACACGGTGCCTGCGGACGAGGATGGAGGCAAGCAGTCCCATGGGCAGATCCCCTGGTTCTGCATTACACAGGCCTGCTCCACTTCAGCCAGTGCTCCCAGTTCTGCTTGAACTCCGGCCCCGCTCCCCAAGCCCAGGTGACTTTCTTCTGCACAACCCCCATGTCTAGATCAGATCTTCCCAGCTCCTGCCAGCCATTCCGGAATTGCAAAGCACTGTCACCTCCACTGACCAGACGTTCTTCTCCTGTTGTTATTTCTCGTCTTGTATTTCCCTGATAACAAGGCTGAGCTGTGTGTTACTGTGGAGAGGGGCTTCAAAATAACTTGTGCTTTGCAAATTTACTTCATAGTCTAAGGTTCAAAGAATCTATGCAGCTCCTGAAGCCAAGTCAAACAGGAATCCAGGGCCTGCGAGGCTTTCAGCAGTGAAGTTTTCTTTAGGCTACAATTATTTTGCTTAGAAACTAGACCCGTGATCTGTTGCAGGAGGCTGCAGTTTAATAAAGTCAAACAATTTGCTCTTTGCCATGTATTTGTGGTATGAGTACTGTCGAGTTACACCGCTCCCCCTCGCTGCTGCCTCCTGGAGCCTTGTCTGTTTATACACAGAGAGCACACCTAAAAATACCCAGCGATGTGCACTGAGGATCGGTGGCTCTGTCTCTCCTCCTCCCGCTTCTGACTCCATCACACCCTTACATCATCTTCAGGCTCAACAACCCCGGTGGTTCAAGCAACCTTATTGCTGCCTCGCCCTCTAAAAAAAAATTCTTGTTTTCCTTCCTCCTCCGCCAGCAGCCACCCTGCCACAGAGCAACTGCCATGACGTTGCCATGCCATGTCCCATCCAGTGTTTTCTCACTTGATCACTAAATGACAGTGAAGCCCACATCGGCTTTATTGAATCCTTGAGTGCACCCACATGGCTTTGCTCACTTTTCAGACAATAAGAAGGTGCCAAGTCGGGGCAAAAGTAGTACCAGAAAAGGAATAACATCTTTTACTTTACTTCATGAAGGGGCATTAGAAGACTGCAAAACAAGACAGAGTACTCTCCAAGACTAACTTTTGAAACCACTCTCAGGGAAGTTACCCTGGAGACAAAACATCTCCCATTAGAAATACAACTGCAAATAAAAATATTTTCACAGTAGTACAAATAGAAAATCTGCACAGCGCAAATCCAGCCAGCTGACAAAACACCGGTAATTAAACTTCAGGTAGAATTCAAAAGCAGGTCTGGGATTCAGCTCACTCTTCCGATCCGTCTGTTGCCCGAGATGTGGGCAGATCCTCCCCTCAAACAAAATCCATTTGTCAAGGGACGGGGTCTCCCAGTCACTGCAGTTGGATCCTGCTTGTTGCCAGTCATCCTCATGACCACAAAGATCTCCCAGTGCATTCAGCAGGCACCCAGCACAGACCCAGATTCACAAAGGATCTTGGATCCTTCAGGCTGTCCGCATCTCACCCATTGACTTGGAAGTTTTTCTTCTGTTGGTGTTCAGCGGACAGACCCCAAGAACGAAAGCTCAACAACTCTGCTGCTGTAGTAGACAAGATCTGCCCTTGTGGTTATTCCCAGTGTAAAACTCTTCCGAAAGGCCATTCCTGCTCTACAAACGCCCTTCTACAAAAACAAAGCATCTAATTCATCCAATTCCTCCTAACTGAATAATAATTCACCAATTCATCTAATATTAAATATCAACAATGAAACATCCACAAAACTTTACAACCAAAAAGGATTCGTCTAAGCCCTTACGATTGCTTTTGGAGGACCAACAGTTCTTAAGGCAAAAATTCACCCCAAACCCGAGAAGCACAGGAGTGAGACACTGATAATCTTTGCACCAAAAACATTCAGGTTGCCTGCAATAGATAGATAAATAAAGCAGTTCTTCACCAAAACCCCACCCATCCTTGGCAAACCATCAGCCAGCGAAGAGCGAGCAAGGAATTATTTGCTCAGCTCTGGTGACAATTGGCTGTTACTAGAGTTACTCTGACACATTGTTTTGGGGAACATCTGTTTCCACTCCGACTCCTTTAACTTTCAGATGTGAAAAACAAAAGCTCATTTTCATGCCATGTCTCCCATCTTCAGTTGGCAACAGTTGTGTGATTATGAAGTTACTGTTACGCTGGATGAGCTGTTTGTCAGTTTATATTTTTCCTATCAGATCTATTTTTAGCTGCTCATTAGTATTACTTGGAGCCTCTCCTATAAATCTTTAACATTTATAGCACATCTCGACAATTCATCAAATGGAGCCAACCTTCAAGGAAAGGAAACCTAAACCACTTCCCCTTGCTCAGCTGAATGAGATTCAGATCCTTGTCTTTTAAACTTCAAACTCAACATTTTCCCATCTGCTTTTTATACACAACAGTCCTTTTGCTCCGCACCAATATTTTATTCTCCATTCATAACTTTTTACTTCCCTCCAGAGGTTTCCTGATGCTTTTAGTCTGCTGGACTCACAGAAGACTTGGGTTTTGGAGAGCTTCCCCCCCCAACTCCATTGAAGGGGAAAAATAATCATTCAGCAATGAATGGCCACTTTTCATTACTCATTCACAAGGGAGACGCAGCAGGATCCCAGGGCTGGACTCAAAGGCACTTTTCTTTGCCATTCTCACAAGAGGAAAACAGCATTTTATCAGAGACTATTCAAACTATGGATGTGGATATTTGGAAAATTAAATTTACTTTTTATTCTCTGCTCTAGTCACTGACTTGCATTTCTAATCCTCTGGGTGTGCACGTATAACTGTCAATCAGTTGGACAATTTTCGTAGCTATGAGCAAGCCTGGACCTACCAGTACTCGTGACTTGGCCACGTCACCCATGCAGGGAACATTTCTAAAGTGTTCAGTCTATAAGGGCCGACGACAAGACGACTTCCAGAAATAACCAGGAGATGTTGCCTGTGCAGCATCTCCTGGCTGGTGGGACCAACTACTGCCACAGGCCAGGGCAGATGGATCTCCTCCTCCTCGGCTCTCCTGGGGAAATCCCAGTCTTGCACGCTTTGCACATTTGAAGGCCAAGCGACACACTTCTCAGATGCAACCGTTAATTTTCTGTACATAATTATCTGACACCTGACTGGAACATGCAACTGATTAAAAATCAGACGGACCATCTTTTTCATTTCCTACGTATTTGAGTTAATCAATGGAGACACTATATAACAAGAAATGAAAACTGTACCAAGCAAAACAGTCCTGGCATGCATGTTCGTCTTACAGAGTGGCTTTAATTTAAACTGCTCACCTGATCAGGCAGAAGAGCTGTCTGTTGCTTGTTAGTGAGGTAGGGAGTGCGCAGGAGCAGGCAGTAACAGAAAGAGTATTTAGAGCTTTACAACAAAAATTGCTTTCCATCAGTTGACGCAGTTCTTCAGTTCAGCTGATGTCTTTTCCTACTGTCATCTTTCAAAGAAAAAAAAAAAAAAACCCAACCAGTTTAGCCTCAGTTACTCCTCCCTGTGGTTACACCCTGATTTTACAATCACTATAACCTCCAGCCAGTCCTCTAGTTTCTCACACATTCCACTTCGCACCACAGGCTTATGTCAACTTACCTGCATCTCGGCTATCCCCTGTTCGGTCAGATGTCAGGTATCAACGCCATAGGCATCTGTCTGGCCAGTCATCCAAAAGCAGTTGAAGAGATGAAGACTAATCTATCTTTTTCAGGCTAGTCATGTCGACAACAGCCATCCCAACGCTCAGAAATGCCTGCCTGCCAACAAAGGTGCCAGCCTACTGAAAAACAAAGAAATAAGTTTTGGGCTTCTTGGAAAAAAAATTCATGGGAGGTTAAAAATTCTGTGTTTTCTAGTAGTTATTCAATGCAATGTACTGCAAGAGCATTTCTGGAATGCCATGATTGTCCTGGCAGAATGCTGCATCATGGAATATCAGCTCAGAATGTGGAACAGGCATTTGGAAAAAACCCCAAAGTGTGCCGCACAATGACTCAGAGATGAGAAATTACAGCAGCAAACCCAGGCTAGTCAAAGAAACATAATCGTATCAGGATCCCCTCCCCACTCCAGCCACTCTTCCCAGGAAAAGAAGTATGCCAAATCCCTTACAATTCTTCCAAATTTAAACGTTAGATTAAACTGAAGATCGACACAAACAAAAAGGTTCAAATCTTCTCCAGATTTCCCTTACCACTAGATACTTGCAGACCTGGGATTTTGAAGTTTATTGTGGTAATAGCAGCCTGAGATCCATAATCACAGCTAGACTCAGACACGCATACAAACCACCCCTGCATCTACCTAAGCACGCACTGTATTTCTGCCAGCCCCAGATGTTCAGAACTCCTGTAGCGCCACCCACCCTTTCCCATTGTGAGAACGCCTTTATAAAACACGGGATTTTATTATTATTATTTGTCTTAAGGCTCATTGTTTTCATTATTATCTTGACAAGGGCAATAAACTTCTATTCCTCCTCCTCTCCCCTGCCAAGGAACGCTGAGATTCTCTGGTAGATTTAGGAGCGCGTACCGCATTACGAGACATGGAAAAAGCTACACAAGATAGAGCACTGCCACCTGGTACACCACGGGCGTGCCCTCGAGCTAAAGCAGCTGGGAGCACATGCTGTTCCATTTACTCGGCTATGCCTTAAAATGAGCACGGCCAGGGAAGCATGCATACGTACGTATACGTTACGGCTTCATCAACATCCATGACATTGGGACGTTTTACAAATCTCTTCACTCACCAGCACCTCCAGGCCCTGCTCTGTCAGCTTTGGGAAGGAACGGCCCCTCGTGAGCCGTCAATCACACTAAGATCACTACTTCAACTGAGATGATTCCCACCAGAAAGCAGAAATTTGACCAGGCTCTGTGTTCTCACATACAAACTGATGGAACAAATCTGCGTCTCAATTTGAAAGGAATCCTTTACTGACAGAGCCAGAACCAATCAATTCCTTTTTTTTTTTTTTAGTTTTTTTAAACATCTGGAAAGACCATATAATAACACCATTTATACAAGGCTTTATTGTTTAGAAGGAAGATCTAGCTACATTAGCCAGTGAGATATGTGACTTTCCCAATGTTACAGAATCACAGAATGTCAGGGGTTGGAAGGGACCTCTGTGGGTCACCCAGTCCAAGCCCCCTGCCGAAGCAGGGTCACCCAGAGCAGGCTGCACAGCACCGCGTCCAGGCAGGTCTGGAATATCTCCAGAGAAGGAGACTCCACAACCTCCCTGGGCAGCCTGGGCCAGGGCTCCGTCACCCTCAGA
>Ga0065711_1002705_pt1 | contig 32103 bp, 20 predicted proteins | sample Hoacrofraction12_FD_59098 | JGI IMG/M metagenome (GOLD analysis project Ga0065711, IMG submission 59098) | Hoatzin crop microbial communities from Cojedes, Venezuela - Epithelial fraction 12 v2 (version 2) | ecosystem: Host-associated > Birds > Digestive system > Esophagus > Crop | place... | reverse complement strand
GGGGAGGTTGTGGAGTCTCCTTCTCTGGAGATATTCAAGACCCACCTGGACAAGGTCCTCTACAGCCTACTGTAGATGACCCTGCTTCGGCAGGAGGGTTGGACTAGATGACCCCCAGAGGTCCCTTCCAACCCTGAACATTCTATGATTCTGTGATTCTGTGATTTGTGTCCTCAGGCAGCTATCGGGAGAAGCCATACACTGATGAAACTTAGACATCTAACATGCTGCGGAAAGTAAGACTCACATGACAGAAGTCCCTCGCACATATATAAGTTACAATATAACTGTTCCCATGAAATATGGCTGAAGATAGTAAACAAAAGGTGGAGCTGAAGGGCAAGTTAGAAAATGAGTGAAGTATCTGCAGTGATGACACAAAGATCAGAAGGAAGGGCCTGTCTGAATATCCATTTTCGTTTATCTTTTGAGTGTGGGAGTGCACTGAGTCACTGAACTAGAAGGAAAGTGGTAATACATCACACAGACATATAACTCCTTTATTGGATCTAGTTTTATGTTCAGGCAATTAGCACACCCCTGTTGAAACCTGAGGCACTTCCTAAGGTACATACTTTCTTATTGATTAAAGGCATTTATTGCAATTCATTGATAGTGTTTTAAAAGTTTACTGCTAGGTTATGTACCCACTGATGTTTTTGCTAGTGAAGTAGTGAAGAATACAGTGTTTTTGTTTTGCTCTGCAAAGGTTCCCAGCAGACTGTAAACTGAAAAGATCTTCTATGGCAACAAGAATATTGTTCCCAGGGGAATATCATTGCAGGATTGCTATGAGTCAAATTCTGTTGCATTTTAATAGAACTTTTACCAGCTATTTGATCTATTAAAACACTTTGGAATTTGATTCTGCAAATAGCAATCTTGTAAACTGTTTTTGTCTTTGAAGACTGCCATGCCAGATATAGTAATCTCTTCATGCTGAAGAGTACTAATCTCTTGCTAAATCTTATATGAACTTGAGATGAGAAACAATTTTGAAATCTTCAGAAGACAGAGGAACTCCTGTCAGCATCCTGTAGCCAACCAACATTTTCAAGTACAACTGTATAAATCCAGGTTAACACAATTTTTACTTGCAGGAGTTGCTGAAGTCAGATCAGGGCTGATATGAAATCAAGGCTCATGAGCAGCTGGTCTGTGAAAAAGAGCTTATAAGAACAAGTCCCTATCAGTTAGAACCACAGAACTAAGGGAAAATTTAGTTTTGAGTGAACCATCTAATTAGCCCCCTGCTCATGTTGAAATTGGATCAATCTGGTCAGGGCCTTGTCCCAGGAGTGTTCTGCAAATCTGGAAGGATGGAGATTACACAGTCTCTTGGGCACCTTTTCAGTGCTTAACCACCCTTATTGTGAAAGGTTTGGGTTGTTTTTTTCCTGATACGTACTCAGAATTTCCTTTGCGGCAATTTCTGCCCACTGTCTCTTGCCTTACTGCTGTGTACCTCTGAGAGGCGTCTGGCTTGGTCTTCACTGAAACCTGCCTTTGAAGCTGAAGACAGCAGTTGAATCCTCTTGAGTCTTCTTTTCTCCAATGTGAACAAGCTCAGGTCCCGCCAGCTGTCCTTATACATGACATACTTCAGTCTTTTAACCATCTTTGTGGTCTTTCTCTACACTGACTCCAATTTGTCATTGTCTATCTTGTGCTGAGGGACCAAAAGCTGTCTCCAAGCCTGGTTTTACTGGCAGAATTTTGGGTTTTTTGGTCATGGGTCAGTCTACATGACACCAGGCCTGCTGGCAACAGATGGGGTACACTTGTCTCAAATGGGGAAAGGGAGCTTTGTGCAGGAGCTAACAGGGCTCACTGAAAGACATCTGAAGGGGGAAAGGGATAAAAGCAAGCCTGCTAGACATGAGCCTGGGGGTAGTGTGCCAGTGTCTGAGGAACAGTGTGCTAGGGAGGTCCTTTAATCTACCTTCTCTGTGGAGGCAGTGGATGGAGAACTGTGTGGCAGCAAAGACGCAAGGGTTATTGATGTATTAGAAATCATGGAAGTGACTGAGAATGGTCACATAGAAATTAGGGCTTTTCTCCAAAAAAAGGTGGCAGGATCAACAGCTCAACCAAAGTGCATCTACACCAATGCACGTAGCACAGGCAAAAAACAGAACGAGGTGGAAGCCACTGTGCAGCTGGAAAACTGTTATAGAATTGCAGTCACGGACACATGGTGGGATGACCCACACAACTGGAGTGTTTCAATGGATGGCTATAAACTCTTCAGAGGAGACAGGCAAAGAAGGAGAGGTGATGGAGTAACCCTGGGTGTTGCAGTGTGTTTTGGCTATGTAGAGCTTGATGGTGGTGATGAAAGGGTTGAATGCTTATGGGTAGGAATCAGGGGAAAGGCCAAATAGGCAGATATCCTGGTGGGAGTCTGTTATAGACCACCCATCCAGGATGAAGAGGTAGATTCTATAAGCAACTGGCAGAAGTTTCATGATCACTAGCCCTTGCTCTCTTGGGGGACTTCAACTTACCATATGTCTTCTGGAAATAAAATACAGTGGAGAGGAAACAGTCCAGGAGGTTCCTGGAGCGTACAGAAGAGAACGTCCTGACACAGCTGAGTGAGTCAACTAGGGAAGGCACCCTGCTGGACCTGTTGTTTGAGAACAGAGAAGGACTTGTTGGTGATGTGATGGCTGGAGGTTGTCTTGGGCATAGCGATCATGAAATGATAGAGTTTTTGATTCTCCAAGAAGTATGAAGTAGGGTTAGCAGAACTACCACCTTGGATTTCCGGAGGGCAGACTTTGGTTTGTTTAGGAGGCTGGTTGACAGAGTCCCTTGGGAGGCAGCATTGAACAGCAAACATGTACAGGAAGGCTGGACATTCTTCAAAAAGGAGATCTTAAAAGGCACAGGAGCAGGCCATCCCCATGTGCCGAAAGATGAGCCAGCGGGAAAGAAGACCAGTCTGGCTGAACAGAGAGCTTTGGCTGGAACTCAGGAAAAAAAAGGAGAGTTTATGACCTTTGGAAGAAGGAGGACTACAAGGATGTCATGAGGTTGTGCAGGGAGAAAATTAGAAGGGCCAGAGCCCATCTAGAACTTCATCTGGCTGCTGCAGTAAAAGACAATATAAAGTGTTTCTATAAATACATTAGAAACAGAAGAAGGCCTAAGGAGAATCTTCATCCCTTATTGGATGCAGGGGGAAACACAGTGACCAAGGGTGAGGAAAAGACTGAGGTACTTCATGCCTGCTTTTCCTCAGTAATAGTAAGACCAGTTCATCTTGGGGTAGCAAACACCCTGAGCTGGAAGACAGGGACAGGGAGCAGAATGAAGCCCCCATAATCTAAGGGGAAAGGGTTAGCAAACTGCTACACCACTTGGACACACAGAAGTCTATGGGGCCGGATGGGATCCACCCAAGGGTATTGAGGGAGCTGGTGGAAGTGCTCACCAAGCCACTTTTCATCATTTATCAGCAGTCCTGGCCAACCAGAGAGGTCCCAGCTGACTGGAGGTTAGTAATCGTGGTGCCCATTTACAAGAAGGGCTGGAAGGAGGATCTGGGGAACTACAGTCCTGTCAGCCTGACCTCAGTGCAAGGGAAAGTTATGGAATGGATCATTCTGAGTCCCATCACGTGGCATGTACAGGACACACACGTGATCAGGCCCAGTCAGCATGGGTTTGTGAAAGGCAGGTCCTGCTTGACCAAACTCATCTCCTTCTACGATAATGTGGCCTTCTTAGTGGATGAGGTGAAGGCTGTGGCTGTTGTTTGCCTCAACTTCCATAAAGCCTTTTACACCATTTCCCACAGCATTCTCCTGGAGAAATTGGCTGCTCCTGGCTTGAACGGGCGTACTCTTCACTGGGTAAAAAACCGGCTGGATGGCCAGGACCAAAGAGCGGAAGTGAATGGAGTTAAATCCATGGTGTTCCCCGGGGTTCAGTACTGGGGCCAGTTCTGTTTAATATCTTTATCCATGACCCAAACAAGCGGATTGAGTGCACCCTCAGTAAGTTTGCAGGCGACACCGAGTTGGGAGGGAGTGTTGTTCTTCTTGAGGGCAGGAAGGCTCTGCAGACGGACGTGGACAGGCTGGATGGATGGGCTGAGGCCAGCTGTATGAGGCTGAGTTCTGGGTCCTGCACTTGGGTTACAACAACCCCATGTAATGCTACAGGCTTGGGGAGGAGTGGCTGGAAAGCTGCCCGACAGAAAAGGGCCTGGGGATGTTGGTCAACAGCTGGCTGAAGATGAGCCAGCAGTGTGCCCAGCTGTCCAAGAAGGCCAATGGCATCCTGGTTTGTATCAGGAATGGTGTGGCCAGCGGGACTAGGGAAGTGATCGTCCCCCTTTGTTTGGCCCTGGTGAGGCTGCACCTCGAGTACTGTGTTCAGCTCTCAGCCCCTCGCTACAAGAAGGACACAGAGGCGCTGGAGAGTGTCCAAAGAAGGGCGACGAAGCTGATGAAGGGTCTGCAGAACAAGTCTTACAAGAAGCGGCTGAGAGACCTGGGGCTGTTTAGCCTGGAGAAGAGGAGGCTGAGGGAAGACCCTATCTCTCTCTACAACTACCTGAAAGGAAGCTGTATCGAGGTGGGTGTCAGTCTCTTTTTCCAAGTAACAAGTGGTAGGATAAGATGAAATGGCCTCAGGTTGTGCCAGGGGAGGTTTAGATTGGATATTAGGAAAAATTTCTTCACCAAAAGGGTTGTCAAGCATTGGAACGGGCTGCCCAGGGAAGTGGTTGAGTCACCGTCCCTGGAGGTATTTAAAAGACATACAGATGTGGTGCTTAGGGACATGGTTTAGTGCTGGACTTGGCAGTGTTAGGTTTACAGTTGGACTCAATGGTCATAAAGGTCTTTCCTAACCTAAATGATTCTATGATTTTATGAAAACTGGATGCAATTTCGGTGAGTCTTACAAGAGACGAGGATAATTGCTTCCCTCAGTCTGCTGGAGACACGTGGTAATGCAGCCCAGTAATTTGTTAGCTCTCATTTCCTCAAGGGTGTCTTGATGAGCCACATTCAGCCTGTGCACTGAGACTGCCAGGTCTTCTTCTGCAAAGCAGCTCCGCAGCTGGTTAGTTCTCAGTCTGCACAGGGTTATTCTGCAACAGGTCAGGAATTTTTTATTTGTGTTTACCAAACTTCATGAAGTTTCTGCTAGCCCACTCCTCCAGCCTGCCAAACTCTGCTGTTCAGTGTTGCCTTGCTAAAGGCATAGGAATTTATAGGATTTGGCCATGGTAAATCTGTGCTGGTTTTTACTAATCACTTTCTTGTTCTCCATGTACCTGTAAATGGCTTCCATGAAAATTTACTCCATAATTTTCCAAGAGCCTGGGCGGAAGCTGACAACTCTAGTGCTCTTTCTGGCCTTTTCTGAAGACGGATGTAATTTTTACCTTTTTCCATTCCTTGTGAACCCTCCACTCCAAGATCCAGGTCTTTTCAAAGGTGATGTAAAGTGGCTTCGTGATGACATTGAGAGTTCTTCTGCTGAAAGAAAATCCTTGTAGTGCCATCACCTGTAGACAGAGTTTAAAGCTCTAAATTATGCATGAAAAAATCACACATTTGTACCGTAGTACATAAAAGATGCAAGGTATGGAGATGAGAAGTAACAGAGTGGAAAAGGAAAGAATCTCAACAAGGTTAAGGTTTGTGTCTCAAGAGCACACTTGACTCTACCTCCGTCATGAGCCTTCTAGCAGCAGCCTAAGATAAGCTCTCCTCCACACACAGTAGCTATTGCACTTTCTTTCTTCTGCAAATAACTGCCTCAAGGGAGTCCCAGGGAGAAGCTGGCATCAAGACTGGCTACTGGATCGAGCTGAGCTGCTGCTTTTCACACCAAGGGGCAGAGACAGTTAGTGATGGCCAAAAGAGGAGCCTGGGAGGAGGATGCAGCAGCAGCAGCTGCTGGGAAGGGACTTTCAGCAGCAGCATGCCCCACCTGTCAACCCTCAGTTCAAGAGCAGCATCAGCCCGACTTTCTGTGATGTGTTGCCACTGCCAGGTAATGAAAGAAAGAAGATGTGTTCAGATGCTTGGGCAGTGTTTTCCCATGAAGCAGCCATTTCCCGTCTTTTACAAGGAAAAGAGCAGGCAAGAGTGAAATGTTTTGGACCAGAATGATACACAGAAAATCAGTCATAGGCTATCTTCATCAAACTGAAAGAGCTAAGGAGGGATTTTCAAGGTTTTTTTGAAAAGGTTGAAACTGCTGTGAAAACTGCACAAGATATTGCTTGGATCATGTGAACTCATGTACCTCTAGAGGTATACGGCACACATCGGAGCTAGTGCTGGGTTACCTTATAGTCACGGAGAAGAATAGCAACTTCACAAGTACAATTCTTCTCCTTCAAAGGAACATTCCTAAAGTAGTCACACAAATCACTTTCCGTAGGTGCCTTTTCCAGTAATCTGCATTATGTGAACCAGGAACCATTTACATATTCACACTTTCAAAAGTAAAATGATGTCATTTTTTATTGATGAAAAATGCCAGGATTTTTCATATGATCTTGATTAAATGCTTTGAAGGGTACAGTTTCAGAAATAGATTCAGCTGAAGCTTTTTTAGCAGCTGACTATGGGGCCACATGAGTATTGATGCCAGCCCAAAGGGATGCAGAATTTTCCCTTTTTGGTGGAAGCACGCTTGGATCTAATTAAACAAGGTCTACACCACATCATTAATATTCATTTCTGCTGTATTTATTGCAGCTTTTGTAATTTTTTTTGGTGATGTACTGAGCAAACATATTTCATACTTTGTTACTAAAATTTCTGAATAGGCTTTTGGAATTCAATGTGGAAAAGAGTAAAGTTCATAACTATGTTAGAGTTATGCATGAATTTCTGAGGGTTTCCTCACCTAGCCTCAGACGCTCTGCATCACCTTCTTAGACACTTTTAGTCGTAATTTTTTCAGACATATCAGTTATGATTCTGCATGTGAAGTATGGGAATTGTGTAGCCCAAATGTTTGAGCTTTCCCAAAGTTTTTTGTTTGTAATATTAAACAAACCTCAAATTAAATTGGTAATTTTTTTTAAAAATCATACGTCATATTGAATTGAGCAATCCTAAACACATGAGTAAGGCATGAAGAGGAAATAAAAAAACAGGTGTCGCAATGTGAAATCTATGTTCATTTTTAACAAGCAATTTAGAGTTTAGAACTTAAATGTCTGATTTTGTTCATCAGACCAGGGCATCTTAAGCTGATGGGGACGAAGGCAAGAGCATTGTAGTAAGGCCCTCTTCTTTTATACTACCTACAGTTTGGATTATCTGGCTGCTTTGTTTTTCTCTTTCGAAGGAGCAAGAAGCTGAGGGCAAGAGAGATGACGCTTTGTTTGCAGTGTAATGTGCAGCTTGAGAATAAGCATGGTATTCAATACTGTGAAGAGAGGAACAGCTTACTTGGGGAGTAGCCAAAAAATCTTACCAATTGCTCGACATCTCTGTACTCTACTTTGCAGACCTGTTAGTCCCTTCTCTTTTGTGAAAGCATATGAAGTATTATATTTTTCTGGCTTTTAACTTTTGGGGAAAACTTCCCAAATATTTCTATAGCAAAATCACACACAATAAAAGCATTTTATTTCAAGACTGTTTTGGTCACCTTTCCTTCCAGAAATAGTTAAACAATACCTTTTGACACAGAATTTTATAGAGAACTTAACAGTAGGGCAGTGTACTTTGTTCTGCAACAGTTTTAGAGAGAGGCAGTCAGATGGTATCAATCCCTACTTGATCCTTACTTCTGTAGCCACCATGAACCCTATGTGGTTAAAAATGGGGAAGACACTGCTTCATAGAAGAAAAACTCATAGTTTTTCTTCCTGTAGTCAAACTGTAAAAATGAAAATACCATTTTTGTATGTTTCTATCGGAATGTTCTTCTTCAGTCAAGCTGTGGCCATTGCAAAATTATGCTGGAGCTTGTCTCAGTGTCAAGAGGAGAGGCTCAAAGGAGACGTAAGTTATGAACTCAAGAAAAGTGAAGTGCAAAAAGGCAGCAGATTTTTTCCATAGAGCCCCTTTGCAGTATTTAATGAACTTTAAGTACTGTTGTTTTAATGTGTAGTGGGTCAGTTCCTGATTTACAGTTCTAAATCCTCACCACTGAAAGTAAATATGCAGTTTTGGTTTGTAGAAATACTTTGGCTCATTTTGTTTTCTCAGTCCAGGTCTATGAATTGGGAAATGACAATGAACCTTGAAAGGAAAGCCTCAAGAAAGCTGTTCTGTGGAAGGGAAGGAGAGCTCGGAGTCATACAGTCTGTTCTATATCAGGTTTCTGGATTTTTTGTGCCGTCCCTTTTAAAGTTTTCAGCCTATACCATAGCCTTTGGATCCATACCAAGAACATCTGTACTGAATCGGACCAAAGTATCCTTGTGTCCACCAGTGGTAAGTTCTTACAGAGCATAAGAAAAGTGCAAGCATGGACTGGTCTTTCCCCTACCTTGTCTCCCAGCTTTCTGCAGTCAGTGGGTTAGGGACTCACCGAGCTGGAAGCTGTGTGAGTAGCAGTAGATGGTCTATATTCCTTGAATTGGTCCAAACACTTTGGCCTCCTCAATAAGCTGGAATGGTAATTTCCATAAACTGATTCAGTGTAATTAACATGTATTTCTGCAGTCTATCTCAAACATCCTAATACCTTCAGAGAAAAGCCTTATTTATTTCTTCTATTCTAAGAAATATTCAATAATCATTCCCCATTCACACACACTATGATAACTGATCTCTGCTGTGTCCCCATAAAGTAATAAATTTTCAAAGCTTTTGTGAGGGAAGCGAGTGGCAGAGCGACATCATGATGACATCTTGTTAACCACTGGGTGACCTAAGCTTTGAGTCAAGGTCTTAATAAATCTGCTTATTATGGAACTCAGTTCTTATTCATGCTACCTCATCTAGTAGATAATAATTTAATATCCTTTACCACTGACTATACTGTTGCAAAGGGATAATGCATCTCTGCAGCTATTATCCAAATGGCCACAAATGTTTTAGGTATTCATACCCTTTCCATTTTTAGAACAGATTGTAGTTTCCAAACAAATTCTTCATACTTTTCTTCCAGATTATCACTAGCCACACTGTTTCTGTGTCTTAGGTATTGTTTTGCCTTTCCCAGGCCAACTGACCATTTCAAGTCCACTGTGTCCTGTGCTCCTGTGTTCTGCTACTCCTGGCCCTGGCAGTCTTACTGTCTTCAAGAGTCTACACAAATCCCATCCACTTTGTATGGCTACACTTTAGACCATTCACCAGCCTCTCTAGTTCTTCTTTCCCTCCTTCAGCTGTTCTCAGCTGGGTGGCTTTCAACTGATGTGTTCACTTGGTCCATTTTCTTGCACCCGGTGCTGTACAACTCTCCATTTCACAAATATGTTGAAAAAGAGTTCTTTGAGAATGTTAAGTTCTTTTTTGTTTGTTGTTTTATATTGTCTTTTGTGGTATTGTGGTACTGGGAAAAAATGCTTAAAAACAATATCTAGTTTGTGGCTAATATGACCTCTCTATTTTTATTTATTTTTATGTGGGTGAATTTGTTTTCTTTTTTGTTTGTTTCACATGTGTCTGCAGACTGATTTTGTATGTTGCATGTATAGGCAGGGAAAGGAAGTAGGTTCATCGCCCAGCATATTTCTGAAAGTTCAATGCATGGTTCCTATTAGCTTGCATGCATTCAGAAATATGAGATGAATAAAGAAAATAGTGAGCATAATAAAATGGTGCAGTTAAAGATGTGAATGTAGGCCAACTTGTACCATGCAGAGAAGGAAAAAAGGTAAAATGTGGGGAATTGATAAAATAATGGTGATATAAAGAATGCTCAAACCTTATCTATAAAATTTATGCACACAGTAAGGTGGTACCTGCTGCTGTTTTTGTTGATATTAAACAAACCTTGAGCATTCACACATCCAGAGTTCTCTCTGTGAAGGCAGCAAGTGGTCTGTAGCTATGAACTGTACCACTGTGGCAGGCACAACTACCACAAACTCCAGAATCAAATCAGAAACAGTTGTGTCACATCTCAGAGATAATGTAGCAGATGATAATCAGTGAATTTTGTGTTCCTTTTGTTAACTTCCACTTATTTCTATGTAGTTGCCTGAGCCCCTGCATCAGCCTTTTTCCAGGTTAGTGCCTAAAAGATATATAGAAATGAACTTTATATTGTTAAACAGTGTTCACATTTTACAGAGTATTTTCTGCAGAACTTGGGGACCTGCACACCCTGAGTACCACTGAGCCTATAACGGGGCTCCTCCAGGTCTCAGTTGTGACAGCCCTGGGGTTTGGATTGCAGTCTGGGACATGGGATAAATTCTTTGTCTAGGTTCCCACGGCTTTTAATAATCGAGAGTTGGGGCATTTGTTTCCAGTCCTCAGCCTGTGTTAGGCTGCTATTTTCTGTCCGGTTTCTAACGCATACACTGTGTCAGTGCACCAGGTCCCATTAAGGGAGAAGGTGGGTTCTGCCTGCAAAGGAGAATTGTGGATTCTTTCCACTCTGGGAGACAGTTTCGTGTTGCTTGGAACAGAAACTATTGCAAATGCCAGGATGTGCTCATAGCTGCATCACAGTTACACAATATTTTAATGTTGTGTGTATGTGTTTAAACGCAGAGTCTTTGTGCTTAATAAGGACAAAGATAAATAAGTGCTTTAGCTACTGGCCACTTCTGTCCCAAGAGGACTAGCCACCACGTCTAAACGTGTTGAAGAACTTTCTGTGGGACAGTTTCTTTTGCAAACATAGTAAACCAGATCAGCAACTATTATATGTATAAATCTGGGGCTAGATCAAAAAAAGAAGCTTAAATGTTGCAATACTTGTCTTTTCTACAGTTAACTCGGATTCAGAAGTCCAGTATAATGGAGATCCATGCAAACTTTCTGCGTAGATCTCTGTTCAGCCTTTTTCATGTGCTATAGATAGACAGGTATCACTTTGCCGTCTCCATTTAGGATGTGGAATTCAGAATTTTCTCCTGAAAGCAGAAGTTTAAAACCCCTTTTTCCAAGTGGGACAAGGATTGCTGTTTTCATATGCTGAGTGTTGTTTTCCCTTCTGCTGAAAGCCTAGAGACCCTTCAAAGGCTTCTGGAGAAATGCCTAGATTCAAATCCCTTTTTTCATAGACCAAAACAAGCCACAGGAACTGAAAGGCTTTTTCATTTTATACCTAGAGATTTTCAGGATCTGTTGCATAGATCAAACTTTGCCACTCATCTTTTAGAGGGCTGCTCACCATTTATCTGAAACATTTGGCCTTCTCTTCTGGATCTGAGAGAAGTACAGAGTAGGCTAGTTGAAGGCTACTCAACTACTCAATTGGTAGACCAGCATCTTGCAGCCGAGGCATTCATGTGCTTTTCTCCTGAAAGAATATATTTAACAGGCTGGTGGCAGTCTAATATTCTTCATTTAGGTCCTGGTGTCGCTGTTCACTGTCCAAGTTGTGTGGGAAAGCCCGTCTCCTACTGATGGTGCTGCATGTGCTGCGTGGATAAACAAGACTATTAATCTATTTTGACAGGAAGTTGTATGAGTCATACGAGATTTAGCTTTTTGAAACACTCAGATCAATGTGCCATTTTTTAAAAATTTCTGTTGGGAATAGAATCGGGTGCATGAATCGAATTTCCATCTAGCATACGCAGGCAGCAGATGTTATTGCTAGTATCTGTTCTCTAGAAAACCCTATCTGAAGAATGACCTGTTATTGCCGAAGTCAAGATTGCTGGAGAAATCTGCATTTACATCAGGCAAGAAGATGCTTCTTTCAGCCTGTTTTTTTCAGAACTGTGGAAAAGGGAACACGAAAAAACAACTGGAATAGATTTTCTTTTTCCTTCTGATTTGAAGTTTAACTCTTCCCACGGGTGTTGTGATGTTTATGTCCTTTTTATTGCTACCTACAGCAATAAGGGCTGCTTATGGATGGAAGATATATTCTTTTTGACTGTGGAAGAAGTGCTGAGCCGCTGTTGTCTGCGTCTGAGCTAAGTAAAAAAACAATTTAAAAAAAAGAGTACTCATGATATTTCCTGGTCAGTGGCATTCATAATGGTGTGTTATATGGTACAGATATCCCTTTCCCCGGCAACAGAAGTGGTCTTTCTATTAGAACTATTGTTCAGTCTTGTTAACTGAGATGGTTCTTGTGTCGCCAGACTGTGGGAAAATGTTGATACACCACGTTGCTGTTCTTCGTTATTGTTTGAAAGGTTGTCAGAAGAGTGAACAACAACCAGTGTCTTGATTACACTGTAATTAGGACATAGCACCTGTTCCAATACTTTCTTAACCATGCTCTCAAATTAGTTTGAGGTGGTTTAGTGTCTTTTTACTTTTTTTTTCTAAACTTTTGCGTTGCTTTTGTCTTAAAATATTTATCTGCATGCTTTGCTTACCTGTAGTTCTCTACCGGGACAGATATTTTTCTCATGTATGCATAACTCATAAGAAACATTTTTATCTGTAACAAATCCCTTTGTATTTGTCAGGGCAACTGAAATTTGAATTTGAACCAGTGATGTTAATGGTGTAAAAATAACAGTATACGTTAAATCATGTATCAGTTTATTGGTCACAATTCTACACACTCATAGCAACAGCTTTTTATTCTGTTAGGAGTGACTTGAGCTAATGATAGGAAGGCAAGAACCTCTTGTCTTTCAAGTGTAATACATTTGAGGAGATGTGAGGATGACTCCCTAAAGAAATGAACTGAAATAATCAAAAGTCATTGAGAATTTTCCTTTTGAATCTCACAGTCTATAAAAATCTTTATTACTATGTTACACTGTCACCTTCAGTGCTTCACTTTTGTCTCTTTACTTTCAAATTACTAGCTTCACATAACTACCATTTCTTTGTCATGTGTGACTAGCACAAATAAACCACTTTCAATAAAAAAAGGTAAGTGTACCATGTCTGGGCAGACAGAAAGCACAAAATCCTGGAACTTGAGTTACTTAATTTTGAACAGCAAATTCGCCCGCATTTTTTCCTTCAGCCTGTAAGCTGAAATGTTTCCATGTTGTTAACTAAAATTATATATAAAAAAGGGAGCTTGATCTTCGTTTAGGATTTGTGTCTGGTTTTTGTTTCACAGATAAGGGTGAATGCAACTATTCTATTAAAAAAGAGTGAAATCTTCTGATGTTTTGTATTTGGCTAATCTAATCATTAAAGAAATTGTGGTATGCTGCCAGGGGCTTTATCCTGCACCTCTGTTCATAGGAGTGAAATCTTGTATTTAGTTTGCATTGTATCAGTGCAGTTCTGAGTAGATGATAGCATCTTTCTGAATTGCAATCAGACATTCTTTTTTAGTAGGTTACTTCTTAGCCTTCACAAAAATATCACTTAAGAAACAATTTGGAAAGTAAGTTATATGATAAATACTGGCCTTATTCTTCAGAAAATTTATTAGCCGTTTTTTGTTCCTTGCATCCAAGTAGGTATTAATGTCACTCCACTGACAAGCTTTGTCAAATGAAAAGTCAAGAACATTCTTTCTGTTCTTCTTATTGGAAAGATACTAACAGGTAACAGAAAATACAACATGAGGGAATGCAATGAAGAGAGAAAAGAATTTCATAAATATTCAGTAAATTCTAATCTATTCTTTCAAAGTTAATTTGTAGAGCCTGATCAACACTGGGTAATGAATGACTCTACACCTGCACAGGTAGTAAATAAGCTATTTTGTGCATTTAAGATCTTTGGACTTTGTGCCAGTTATAAGGTGTGTACAGTGTCTTCTCTGAAAAAGATAGAATACTCTTATTGGGAATTCAGAATCAGTAAATCATATCTAACGTCCTTGAAGAATGTTAATACTTCTCTTGGTTTAATGTAACTGTAAGAAGCTGTTAAGATCCTTTAACAACCAACAGACAGAAATAGGAAATGTCCATCACACAGAATCACATCACTGTTGAAAACAAACATAGATTTTATCATTCTTTGCAGGAAACTGATTTTTCTCTAGAGGAATGAGCAGACACGCAAGAGAAGTCTGAAGGAGACACCAGACATAGAGACATTGCTGGCTTTGCTCTGCAGAATAAAAGAAAGGAAAAGAGAAGGAACTGTGCTTGAAATGCTAGTTAAGTGAAGCGTATCTGAGAGCTTTTTCCCATACTGATCGTGGCTGGTTTTCTCTTTTTAGGAAACCGAATTTTGACAGAGGTGATTACCACCAGTTTCTGCTGCTAGCAGTAATAAACAATGAATAAGGTGATAGAGCCAGCTTCAAAAGCGGTAACCATGGTGCTTGTATTTTTGTACCACAGCAAGTAAAAATTTAGACAAAATGGCTGAAGACCTTGACTTAGCACTGATGAAGGATGAATGGAAAGTTTCTTACTGGCATTAGGGGAAACCTGCAATATCTAATTCTGCAATATGCTGCACACCAAAAAGCACAGAAGCAGAGAATGAAAATGCTCGGCACTCCAAGGGAAATGACTGTAATCCTTTCTGGATAAAGACCCAAGAACATATTCTTTTGTATTTGATTTACATTCAGTTCCCTTGTGAACTTTTTTTTATTCTTCTCTGGAAGGGAACAGGGAGTGGAAGCAAGCGTTTTAGGGTGCAGCTCCTGAGTGCTAGAGTTAAACCAAGGGGATGCAATTATTTACCTTAAGATGTCATGAAGAAAATTCTCCTGTTATCATATTTCAATATTTAACTTTAACAATCTAAACCTCATGCAAACAATTTGCTCAGCATCAGGTCTGGCTTTATAAGAGAAGAGGGTTTTCAGTTAACCGTGTACAAAAATATACACAAATTTTCTTCATATTTAAGCGGAAACCTAAAAACCTCGGGTAAAAGCTATAAAAGGTGAGCAACTACTGAAGAATTAGATTAATGTACTTGTAGGAATTGCTAAAACCAGGAAGCAACAGTCATTTTGCCACATAGCTGAAAATGCAATATCGTGCTAACTGCCACATGCTTCCACAGGAAGGGTTCAGAGAGCTCTTGACCACCTGTTAATTAATTCATGTTTCTGGGAGACAAAGTGGGCATTGAGGTCATATCAGGCACTGCTCCATTTAAATGTGTTTCACACACACAGCTCCTAGCCAAATTAGAATGACATTTTCCCATGTAGAGATCTGCGAGGTGTGTTTCGAAAACCTGTACAAATATAGTCCTCAGCAGGAAGGAGAAACAAAGTGCCTACTTGGTATTTTCAAAGTATAAGGAAGGCATTAAGCTGCCTAGTATTATCGAAACTGCCAAAAAATTGTATCATGGTAATATCGTCCATGTCCTAATTAACATTGATCTTGGAAATTTGAGCACTAAGGACTGATAGACATCTTCATATGTAGATGGCAGTAACACAGGATTTTTTTTTTTTTCATTTATGTACCTACACTGTTAATCCAGCCATTAGTTCTTTGTTTCTTTATTCCTAATTTACGCCAGTTCAAACAGAACATTTGCTATTTCCAGTCACTGCTGCCATCAACTCCAAATGATGAGAAAGACACTCAGCGCTGTTGCCTTCCTATTGTGTGCCTAGTCCTTGGGCCTGATCCAGCAAATATATTGTTTATTACACTTCTTTCAGTAGTGAATTCATGGTTTGAGATCAGACTATAGTGTTGCAGGACATCTTCTGGTTTTAGAACAGAAACATCCCCCAGTGTTTAGGAAACATCCTGGATAGAAACACTCAGATGTGCATTGCTGGATGCGTGGGATTGCAGGGATTGCCTTTGTATGATCTGCACACGGCAGATGTTTTTCTGCTCCAGCTGTGCTTTGTGGACTTGCATTTGTAACACCCTTTTGGATATGGAACAGGGATACTAAACCCTGAGTCACTAACCTTTTGCTTTGTCTTTCTTGTCACTTAGTGGACTCAGTAGTGTGCTGGAATATGGTAAACCCATCCCTCTTTTGAAACAGCCCACGAAATCGTGTATAATGGGTGAGCTTTGCCTGTCTTCCTTGTGTTACACCACTGCCTGGGTATAATTTATCCATTCCAACCTTCAAACAGACATGTTTTGACCACAAAAAGTGGGAACTCATTTGAAGACAGAGTTTTGCAGTTCAGTGGTGCTAAATTACTTTTATTGTGATGAAGTTTTGGAGCAAAACTGGTAGTCTCCTTCTCGTTTGTCTAGTATGAATAGTATGAAAAGAAATTCTGTTGTAAGGGTGCTACCTCCACTTAATACTTGCGTTTATTTGCCTGTTTTTATTTAGTATTTATTTTCTAGTCTGTGTCAGTCCTGCGCTTATCACTTTACAGCTGGGCATTCATGAGGTTCACAGTTATGCTTTTAAGTAAATGATCTATCAATTCCTCTGTCAGATCGGGATCTTTGCCAATGGTTCAAACATATCTGTCATGTTTCTAAAGAAGGCACTGTGGTCCTCTGCCCAGGGCTGGGGACTGGAAGGACAGCTGGGCTCCCTTTTAACGTTTTCCTACACAACTTCTGACAAGTTATTTAAATGTTTGCTGCCAAATCTCTCTAGCTTTCAAATTATAATGATAACCATGTCATAAATCTTTGCAAAGTACTTTCAGGTAAAACCACTGTACAAATGGTAGGTAGGCTCTTCAAGGCACTGTCTCACTCATTTTTTATTCTCATTCATCTTATTTACTGACTTTCTGACTTCACTGTCATTGGGAATCCGCTTATAGTGCCAACTTGTTTAGTAAGAATGACCAGGGGGAAAAAGTATATTCAAAGACACCTGGAATATCAGAAGAAGGCATTTCTAGTAAATGATGCTCTTGCATAAAAAAAGCATAGTCATAGATTTTAAAAGCAGAGGCCAAATCTTGTAATAGATTTACATCAGCCTAATCTGCTGCAAAAGAATTGTTTATAAGCGAATAATTTCTGTACGACGATAAATATCCAATATCCAATATCCAATCAGAGATTTAAATTAAATTATTCATCTAACAGAGAATCCATGGTGTACACACACTGATAGTTACAACGCTTGAAAAGAATAATGTCTTCTGGTGTCAGCTTCTAATTATTGAATTCTGTTATGCCTTTTGTGCTTGATGAAGGAACTTTTCTGGTATTAGAAATCTCCTCATGTATATAGTTATAAACTATTTGATCTTGTCCAGGTGGGATTAAGAAATGGATATCAGGATCAGTCTTAGACTTCTTTTATGAATAATTTCCAGTTCAGCATCTCTTTTTCAGTTGTGGAACAAAACTACATACGGTCTTCCAGGAAAAAATTTAAGCTATTCATACCTAGCTAACGGACCTGCGTAGGTATGACTATTGCACTATTGTTGCATGACTTCTGCAAGCAGTTGGGTAGCTGGCACATGTATATACTGGCAAATATAAGCAGTGTCACCACTCAGTGTCCATGGCCCACATGCTAAGATACAAAGACACAAGGAAGGGTGGCTCCTGAGAGCTCACTCCTCAGAATAGACACTTATTTCTCCTAACCAGCGCCATGCCAACCATACTACACTCCTCAGTAAGATAAATACGTTGAGTATATTGGATACTGTTTTCAAATCATTAGTGTGCAGAAAGATTATAGGAATAATCAAATTTGTTTCCCAGCCAAATTGTACTGCATGAAGAAAACCACAATCATTTCTATCTCAAGCACAAATGTATTAGTGTTAATGAAAACTCCAGGGCAGCTTTTAGCAATTTCATTACACACTATCTTGGAACATAGTAGTTCAATTAATCTCTGCAGTGCCACATTGCATTCTTAACTTCTTTTCAAACAAGTTTCATTGAAAGAATTGTGTTTGATCTGCAGGCCTTAGATAGTTTAAACTGGAATAGAACATGATAGTTCAAATGGCTAAAAGCAAATGAATTTTATTTAAAATACCAACTTTAAAGTCCTTTCACAATACATTTTTCCAAGATTCCTGATGTAAGTAGTAATATACCTAAAAGATATGAAGGTATCCAACTGTGATAATTTTATACTTTTCATTACAGTGGTCCACTCAATATGAAGAAATATTTAGTCTCTGTGAGTCTTGCATAAGAACTAAAACTTGTATAGGCAACATACATGCAGCTTTTGAGGCTGGCACAAAAGAAATGTCAATGTGACAACAAATGTTTTAAGCCATGTTTCTGACAAAGAATCATAGTGTTCTTCGTGTCCTGTATCTCCTTGGCCCATCAAGTGGCATTCTTCAACAAGAATTCCCATTCTGATAGTCCGTTTTCTCTTGCTCTTTAGGACTTTGCTTTTGTTTTCTCTGCTACTTAGGCTCTAATATATGTTGCCATTTCTTCTGACTCTGCATCCCTTTTGTTTCTTTTTTGGAAGTCAAATAACATATTAACAAATTCCATAATCTACCGTTTTTTGGGCAGGCTTAAAACACACTGTTGACCAGAGAGGAATGATTGTTCTCTGAGGGATATTCGCTGTGTGCTTTCATATTATATTTGTGCAGAGATTTTACAAGTGTCATCAGCACTACTAGTTTTGGAAGAGCCTTTGGGGAAACAAACTTACACCTGTTATCTGCAGTACCTCTGCTGGGAAGATTTTTTCCCTCTGGTACATGTGTGGTTTTTCTAGATCATATTTTGCAGTTTAGTAGTGCTTATTCACTTGTATTTACCAGCAGCTTCCCTGCTCTATTATTACACCTGGAGGAAATAAACATGTTTAACTAGTCAAGTTATAGTCTTAAACTTTTCCAGGTTTTCTAGGTACCACTGATTTGTCCTAGGCACTTATTTTTCTAATATCACAGTTTCTGTAGCATCTTGTCTAGATTTGTTTATGAGCTGTTTCACTAGTTATCTTTCTGGCATCCTTTATGATCAAGAATGCTGCAAACAAATTGTTCTTAGGCTACTTATGTAACTCACTTTACAGCATGGTTTATGAACTCAAGTGCCTCTAAAATACTGGAGTGTGTTTGTATGAGCACTACACCACCTGTAGTGTTCTTGCACTTGTATTCCTGATCTCCAAGAGGGTTTCTGTGGCACTCTCACTGCCAAAAAAGAGGCAATGAACCAGGCACAGAGGTTCCTTCCCTCTCTCTCCCTCCTTCCTGCTGGCATGGCCTGTTAATATTTGGTTCTCAGTCTGCAATCATGCATGTATATAACTCACAAAGAAATTTTGAAAGGGTCTATTTCTTTATCATAATTACAGTTGGGTTGAATTTCTGAGTATTTCTTCTTTTGTAAATTGCCACAAGTTTGGAGGACAGGTCCTTCTGAGGACCAAAACCAGATTAAGCTGTAGCAGGTGAAGTGTAGGGCTTAATGATCACTTTTCAGAGTGGAAAGAGATCAGCAGTGGAGGTCGATAAGACTGGTGAGGGACAGGTTTTATCCAATGCTTTCATCAATGATCTGGAGAAGAAAGCACACAGTGAAGTCCCAGTCGTCCTTAAATAGTCTGAATTTTATCCTTTCTGAATCTTCTCTTCCTGCTCTTTATTTGTTTGTTTTTTTTTTTTAATTCAGCAATAGCAGATGCTCTGGCTGTTGTTGCTTTTGCGGGAATATCAGTCAAAACCAAGCTGAATTTCCTTGGCTCTGGTGTGTTTCCAGCTTGCTGCTGTGAAAGGCAGTGCTGGCACTGACCTTTGTCTTTCAGAAGGACCCATGGTGAAATTCATCACTAGATCATTCACATCATTAACTGACAATTAAACAATGAAAGTGGATAACTTGACAACACTTTCCTTAAAGTGGCCGCTAGTGGAATTTTTCTTAGTGGAAATCATTTTCAGGACAGGTTTGGCTATGCTTCTCACATGAGATTCAGGTATCTCTGTTCAGTGAGGAGAAAGTTTATCGCTGACCTGTGTTGTAGGGAAGCTGTCAGCCTTCATGCTGTGTAGTTTGACAGTTACCCATCAGCAGCAATTTCTGTTTGCCATTTTTGATCATCCGTAAGTGAGTCAGACCTATCAATACTGAACATGAAGAACAATCTTTCCTGTGGTGGAAATCTCAACACTTTAAGTTTGACTCTCTTTTGGATTATATTATTTAGTGTCTTTCAGATCAGGTACTCACAGGAAAGAATGACACTGAGGTATGAAATGCAGATTTATTCCACCCAGATGAATTACAAACAAAGTAGAGTGGAATTATTTTTCAGTGTCCAGCAATTTCAACCATTTAAAGATAACTGTGTCTGTGCATCCTTCATAAAAGAAACAAAGCTATGTAATTATCCTTCTCAAAAAGACTGCAGAGGCTGATCTATTTTGCAAGCTGTCAGACGCATTGCTGTAAAACTGTTCAGAGCTTCAGCTAAACCTTGCCATGCAAATGAGCTCACTGTCTGTCACCAGACAGTGAAAATTATTTGCTTGTAAGAGTTATTTTAAGAGATCAACTAGAATCCTAAAACAGGCAGCTGACAACAAGGTATACCGGCCAGTCCTGAAGGGGAGATAAAATTTCTTCACCATTTTATTGCAACACCTTATGTTCAATATTTCAGATTAAATGGTTGTTCAAGCTGAAAACATAGCAATTATCATATTTTATTTTCTCTTTCCTCCTTTCCCCCTCTCCCCCCCCGACTGAATGCTGTAAGGTGCCATTAGTTTCTCTAGGAAAGTAGCCATTCACATCACATAACAGAATGTCTCATAGTCTATACTGGCACAGAATGGATTAAAGAATAAGTGGGTATTTATTAGTTTTCAGTGTTTTCAAATCTGAGTGAAATAGTTGTTAGATAGGGCTAGATTCCACAGTCTTTGCATACGATAAGCGTTCTCACTTTATGAATAGCTTTTTTTAATATTATGGATGACTTGTGAGAATGATCTGTATTTTTTCACAGCCTTATGACACATATTTTAGCACATAAATAATGTCACCACAGTACATGTGATTTTTAAGTACTTGATATTTTAAATTTTGCTGGTCTGGGATGATATATAAAAACTTTGTTTCTCCAGTATTCTGTAGGTGTTATTTGCCACAAGCAGGTAAATCAGTGTGCATATACTCCAGACAGACATGTTCCTTTACCAAAGGAAATTTCCAATTCCACCTTGTAAATTCTGCGTTAAAAATACAGTAAAAGAAAATATGGAGCTGAAAGCAAAATTAGAGCTCAGATAACATGTCTGAAAAATCATGTCTGCAACCTGCAAATTCAAGGGCCAGAAGTAATTTGAAATAAATACAACAGCCCTGATTTTCTGGTGGTATTGTTTTAGGTTTTCTCTTCAAGAAGTTATTCTGCATCTGTTTGTTAATTTATGATATCAGGGTTTCATTCATAATTACACAGACATCTTTAAAGGGAGCACAGTTTGGTTAGCAAAGGGCAGACTCCAGACTTCATGAATTCTAGAAGCAGGTAGCAAATAAATGCTCCTTTTCTTGTTTGATTAGTTATAAAGTTCTTGTGGTTGTGTTTTTTTGTTTCGACAGTTGATTTTTCTGTTTCAGACAATATAGACAATGATTCTGAAAGATCAAAGAATTATATTGTGTATATTAAATTCAAAAGTGAAAAATAACTATTTGTGTAGATTTAAGAAACATAGTGGTCTAAACCCTTGAGTGTATTAAAATTGATGATGTGGGCTGTACTTTCATTTGTATCATTTTGGGAAACATTCAAGTCACTAACAGCAGCATAAATGATCAACTTGAATACTTTAAGCTGCTTACTTACTATGGGAAGATAAAAACTTTAATTTAAAGTCTAACCAGAATTCAGAAAGATGATTCTTACAGATGGATTTTCAATCTAATCCACAGTAAAGTGACAACCACATCTGGTGCTTTTAAGAAGATTTGCAGAGAAATATTTTACTGTTTGATTCCGGCCTAACCACATACCAATGATCATCTAAGAGCGGAAATCAGGGGCAGGGAAGGAGATCAATGATGAAGATGTAAGGTCCCTTCAAAAAATCATCACACCAATTCAGTTTTGGCTGCACAGGATGTGGAACAAATAAACCTGACTTGTCAGCCTTGAAATGCTTTTAAAAACACATCTGGATCCAGATTTATTTTGGTGCAAGTCTTTGTTAAAGCACTGCTGAGACTACTCATTTGTCCCACAACAGACTGGGCTTTGCAAGCTTTTTACCACATAACTAGGGCCTTCTTTTTTGTATCATCCTTCAGACAGCTGTGCCTTAGCTGGACTACAAACCAGAGGAGATCACAGTTTCTGCAAGGACCTATTCCTCCTCATGAATAAGCAAACACAAGTGAAAAGAGAGAAAAGAATGTGTAGGGAGAGGGATAGGGAGGAGGATTATGCCCAGAAGAAAGGGTGGAATGAAACTGCAGTGGCCTGCAACAAAAGAAGAATCATGATTCAGAGTCAAATTCTTCCCATTTCTGTGTTTGCCACTGCAACCTCTTTCGCAGAAGATCTTGCTTTTCTTTATGCTCAGCAGGTTGTCTTTCATAGTCCTCCCATCTCTTTGCTGTGAAGGAGCACCTACAGAAAGAGAAGTTATAAACCAGGAGCCCATAGAAGTCTTGTCTTGAACCTGAAGCTCGCTGCATTTTTTGGTTAGATCACCATTTCTGGGTCCAGTTCTGCTTAGTGAGGAAGCACAATCTTCAAAGAGATGCCACTGCCAGCAGTGCCTTGTGAGAACAAAGAGCACAGGAGGAGAGTGGACGAACTCTGTGGTAGAACTGCTGGTGAGGAGGACACAGTGTCGGCTACACACGTTTCAGGAGTTCTGCTTCAGACAACCTCTAGTCTTTCCAGTTGGCCACATTAGCAGCTGGAATAGCTCTTCCAGATCAGCATCATCTATAAGGGAACAGTGTTGGATGCACTTAGTGCCCTCTATGCTTTGAGCCACGGCACAATGGGTGTTGACCATTAAAAGTGCACTCCTGAACCAAAGTAAAATACTTCTAATGGCCATGTGATGCTTGTGGTCAACACACTGCATGATGTAATGTTTAGGAATCACCGAAGAGACTTGAATTTGTGTCACTTCACACTGCATTGCCAGGGCTCACAACAGGTAAACCTCCTCAGAGGTCACATCCTAGAAAAAAAATATCTGCAGTGTTTAGAATCACAATTGACTGCTCTGCAGTGCTACTGCTACACACAGTTTGCCATGCAGGAAAAAAAAAGTAGCAATGGCCTGTCATTGCTACCAGAGAAGCTGTATAACATAAATCCAGCAAGAAAGAGGCCAAAGCATTTGAAGGTGCTGACCGCACATCTGTCATTTATTTAAATTTATTTTGCATATTTCCCTTACTGCTAAAGATTAAACAAACTTGCTGGGTACTAAAAGGTTGGGCCACCTACTGAACCTGTCACCAAGCCCACCAATTGCCACAACTTCAAATCTAATTTTCTGTTCTTTACATCTCTCGTTTATTTGTCCAACCTGAAATGCTAAATCAAAGGAATTTGATTAGGAATAACCACGACCGTGGTTATTGAGACCCACTAAATACATGCTGATGACTTAAATGTACCACTGTGCCAGAAAATATGTTGTGATGCTTGAATGTTTATTGTGTCACTAACGTCTGCTGGAAATTCTTCTTCTTTTTTATTCTGATGCAGTGAAAGAAATTACATATGTAAATTACCTTACTTCCTTTTCTATCGTCAATACAAGAATAGATTAAATGGAGTGCTAAAGCTATGGTTTATATTTAAATACCTACAGATTTTTAATGGCTTTACTTTGTATTATTAGTCATGTCACCATTTAAGAAATACTAACAAAGCAACTGAAAGCAGTGCTAAATACTAAGCGTGCTTTATAAATGCTATGATGCTTTAATAATAGCCCTGTAAGCAGGCTGTAACTGCATAAATTCTTTCTCGCTCTCTGAAAAAATAGAGATCAGAAACAAACTGCACAAAAATGTTAACATAAATGACGTAAAGAAATCCTACAGTACTTTTAGAACATAATCTCATGTTTCATGGCTCATCACAAAACAGAATAAAAGATATGTATATTATTATGACAAACAACAAATAGAATTTCTTGTTATTGCCTAGAATATTTATAGACCTTGTAGAATTGCAGTCTACAGGAAAGGTGCAGAACTTCTGGTAATGTTTTGTTTTCTTGGGTAAGAGCCATATGAAATGATACAAAAGGTAATCTGCTAATGCAGCATCTAAACAGACCTTTTGATCTTCGAATATAAGAATAGTAATTTAAAACAAATGTCTAAATTATTTGGATTCTAAACACTGAAGAGATTTTGTTTCTGGGACATGACTGACTGCTTTGGGCTCTAAGCAAACTGCCAAATGTTTTACAGCTCTTTGGTCTCAGTGATGTGATATCCCAGTCTAGTGAAGGTTGGCAGAGCTACCTCAGAGAGATGAAGTACGAGGACTGTTCAAAGCCATTCCCCATAGCAACTTCTTGGCAAGAGTAAGAGTTTAACAAGCCAGAACTAGTAGGTTGTGATCTTCCAGTTCTAATTCTTTCCACTACGTATTCGTCCAGGGCAACTTTTAAATCAACCTTTCCAAAGGTTTATGATCTCTTTATCTGGGATATTTTTGTGCACGTAATACAAGTGCTGTGAATGTCTGATATTCTTCATAAAACCAGAATTATTCAGTATCAGTCTTCAGACATGGGCTTGACTAGATAGTTTTGGAAGGATTCCTACCATTTACTGAATTAGTCAATATAGTTTCTAAATATTAAATGTGCCTATCAAAAGGAATCCAAGCAATCTTTAATATAATTAAAGTCTGATTTCAAAGCTAAACATCGTGGAGAGACGTAGAAGGAAGGGGCATAGCTACTTGTTCAGTGCTGCCTTGAATTCTAGCTGTTATGAATAAAACAACCGAACCAACCTTTCTCATTGTCAGCAGTTTGTGAACGGTCCTTCCAGACTGACAGCATAAGCAGGAGAGGGGAATGGAAACATCTTAAAAAATGCAGATGCTGGGATCATGTATACTGCAAAGGTTAGAATCTTTATGGGTACCTGATGTTTGCATTCACATACATATTTTTGTATTTATCAATATATATTTAAAAGAGACTATTTCAGATCAGCTTGATTTTTAAAGCACTTCACTGAAAAGCAGATTTAAATGTGTGACTGTATTTAGCAAAGCAATTAAATTAATGTATATTAGGCAAAATCTTGAATCTAGATTCCTGTTTGAAAATAAGTAAAAAACAGTCTTCCAAAACAATTGATTTTCTAACGGTGCAGTTCCTTATCCAACGTTAGACAGAACAGAAGAAGGAATTTTCTTGGCTGCCTGACAACTGAATGCAAGTCTACCTCAAAAGAAACAGAAGAACTTGCAAAAATGACAGAATTGCAGACTTGCTTTCAGGGACCAGATTCAAGAATCTCTACCTTACCCTGTGCTTGTACTGTCAGTACGAGAGGCAGAAAGAGAAGCAGAGCTCCTCATAGATGAATTGTAAGAACCAGATGTTTTGGCTGTTGATGCCTTTTTCCTCATTAGATCTGGAAGACAGAACTTTTCTGCTCCTGGTTTCTAATTTTGCTATTGCCTTCTTTGCCTCCAGGTGATCTCAGCACTCACCAAGACAGCAAAGGTAAGAAGAGGTTCTCTCTCTCCAGCATGGCAGAGTTAACAGGTTTTGACAAGAGACAGCTGGCCCAGTTAGCATCTCGATATAAATTCAGTTCACCTGTAACAAATTCTTATCAAGCATGACTCCAGTGCATAACTGTGGAGATCAATTGCCATCTTTCTTGTAGCATCCTTACTTGAAAATACCTAGTACCTTACAAAAGTTTGACTGCAAAACTGCTAAATAAGCCTTCTCAGAAAAGAATTCTTTTGCTAAAGGGTATTCCCTTTCACCCTGTAACACAGTGTAATGAATCTCTTTCCTATAAATGGAGATAATATAAACTGCTCTTTGAAGTCACTAGAGATTACTTTGATTTCAAATTCCTTCATAGCTGCTGCTTTAAAACTGTTCTAGTGTGATTTTATAATGACTGGACAGATAAATTTCCTGTAATTTCTAAGTGTATCAAACTATAGTTGGGATAGAGAAGTGGTAAAAACTCAGTGTCATTAAATAAAGCACATGGATAGAAAAGTCTCTGTAGCACTGGGAATTTCGTCTTTCAGTGCTAGTCAGGAATACATTTTCTTCTACTTTTTCTTATCTGATTTAAATTAAGACTCACTTTCATTCTTTTAAACAGTAGTTAGCTGTGATTTGGACTTGAATTTTGTAAGAAGTATTATGGTTTTATATATGTAGCTCCTTCTGTAAGTTTTATACTGTCACTTTTGTCCACTTTTACTCTTAAATACATAATATATGTATGTTGTCAGTGCATTCTATCACATATTTGAATTATGACACCTAATGCAAAACTGTCATGGTAAAAACTCTTACTGACTTCAGCAGGCTTTAGATTGTGATATATCAGTTGACAGGCATGTCGTGGTCTGGGTGCCTGACTTCAAGAACACATCTGATCCACATTCCACTGCTCGTGAACTGAGGAATACATGGGTTTTGGACTGTGTTCTGCCATGACTGTCATAATCTCTCTCTGCTTCTTTTAGGGACTCCAAATAGTAACCACATTGCTGTCTATGAAAAGGTTACAATGGCGGGAGTTCTTCCACTAAAAATTTACTCCAAAATGTTTTTCTAGACTCACATCTTATTGCCATTTTGCTCTCTCAGATTTGCCTTAGGTTTTTCTCAGGTGTATCTTAAGTCTGAGCCCACAATTTATTTCCTCTGGTTTGATACTTTGATGTTACTCGTTTCAGGGCTGGTTAGCTGTAGGTGAAAAATGAAGATCAAGATAATCCCAGCATATATGTCCACGCTGCCCACCTGCCTGTCAAGGATGAAGCATTTCTTAACAGCCATTTACTAAGAACTGTGTCTTTTTTGCAAACTATGTTTTAGCATTTGTGAATAAGTCTAGTTTTCAGTTCACCCTGCTGTCAATATCTACCATTGTGATACAGCAGAATTATTATTTTTGATATGAGCCGTATTAATTGAACAAGAGACCAAACCTGTGCTTGATCAGCTTACTGAGATAAAAGGACATTTTGGCTCAGTGCAGAAAGGCAGAGGAAAATAACTAAAATTGATTACCTTGTTTATCGCTGACTCAATTTGTTGGTTCCCTTGGAAACTGACATTGAAGTAGATGAAGTTACTAGTAGCCTGAAGGAGATCAACACATAGGATTTCTGTTTCTATCAGCCACATTAACCGTTTTTTGATGGTTAGAAGTACGGAGAGAAAAGTGCAACCTTTGTGGAGGGATTAGATTGCTACCACTACAAATGTAGCTAGTCTGACCTAATGATTTTTTGAAACAATCGAATCATATTCTGTCAAGAAAATGGGACAACATTGTGTTGTACTACTACATCATTTTCATTTATTGTTTTGTTGTCTGATCCAGAGAGTAAGCAGAGTAGAGTTTAGTCCACGTTTTTTGTGAAAAATCTCTAAGAAAAAAATGCTTCTTAAGTTTCAATGAGATGTGATAGTTTTTATTTTTGTATATTACTTCTACACTCTGTTAGGTATTTGATCTAAAGTTGCTGCATGTGAGTTTGGCATCATTTAATCTTTGTAGTGGAAAGTCTTGGAAATCCTATGAAAATCAGAAATGGTGATTTACAATAATGGGAATCTTTTTGTAGACTACAGAGTTCATAAATCCATTGACAGGAGGAAACACTGTATATAGGGACTACAGATTTCCGTCAAAGATGTGGATTTTCCACAATCTCGGTCGCCTGTTTGGATGTAGTTTTCTCTTTTTAATGTACTTTTGTTTTTGAATGCTCTCTCCTAAGCATACAAAAAAAAAATGGCTGGGAGATTATATTGTTTGTTCTACTTACAGGATGTTGTTCAAGAGCTGTACTACAACATTTCCTCAGAAACATGTGTTCTCATGTGCTGTGCTTTGCTGCTGGAGATTCTCTGTTCTGCCTCAATCCAGCACCTTATTTGGGTCCTACTTTTTGATTTCTGATCAAACTGATCCCTGAGGATCTGAGAGATGGGATCTGAAGCTTTTCACATCAATATTCACAATTTTTCTTTCTTCCTTGAAGGCAGGTTTAATGAAAAAGCAAACGACGGTGAAGCCTTTTAGGCCTGTTTTCAGAACCTTTTGGACAACTGGAGCATGAAAACTGGAGAACTGGGGAGCCAGACCCTGGCTCTCTGTGGCTGTGTCTGTACTTTGGGATCTGGGAAACCTTCCCAGTTTCCAGACCTGGACACTTGCCCTGAGCATGTTGACTCCCCGTAGGACAAATTCTGTCTGTGCAGTTTTCCATCCACACAAGCACACATACGTACACTCTGTTTCTAAGGAGAGAATCTGGGCACGTAGGCCAGCGGGGAGACCTAGCATGTTCCCAGAGTACACTTCATCTGGATTGTGTGGGCTTGCTAAAAAGCCTATTTAGGATGCAATCTAGATACATTTGGAAGTAGGGGGGGTGGGTTTTGTTGTTTTGTCTGAATTTTAAGTGAAGGTTTACTGGGATACTAAAAGCAATAGCCTATATATACATGTGTAAAAAAAAAAAAACTTCAGACTTCTTACAGAGCAGGGACTAACTATATCTGAGCAGTTTCTGTATGAGCGTTTCAGAAAATTTTAGAGCATTTCCAGTTAATATAGGTCACAAGAACAGGATTCTTACACACTGAATGGAAAGCATTTTGTTGCCCATAAAGAAACATATGCACTGCTGGCAGTAATATAGCAGCAACTTTGGCAGAGTCAGACTTTTCTTGCTGTGTAAAAATATTTTCTCTCCTATTCACTTTCCCTCTGCTGTTGAATGTGGGTCTAAGAGTTTGTAGACTTCACTATGGACTTTTCTGCTGACAGGAATCTGCTACCTAAGGAACTGCCTGCAGCTAATAAAACTAGAATAAAAAAATCTAAAAATTAATTCCAGTTTACTCTATTCATGCTTGTATTTTGATGTTTAAATTAATAAGCTGCCTTGGAGGTTTTCTCTACACTCAGTATTCAGTGCTTACATATTAACAGCTGCACACAGAGTTACCTTTTAAAATGGGGTTTTATTTAATTAAGCCATATGTTAGTAACAAATCCTAACCAACTCAATTGTAAATTGTCACAGTTGTGCAGTGTGCTTTCTCCTGCTGAAATCTTATTTGCTTGGTTTTCTGCCATAGGGTGTATATCTGGAACAAACCAAATTCTCAGGCTTAATGAGGACGAAAGTAGAACTCCCTGGAAGCCTATTTTGTTTGCTAGCTTGAGCTCAAAAGAGAGATCAGCAACATCATGAGTTTTGTTCTTGGGAGAAGCTCATACAGAAGACAGTCACAGTGACACTTTGAAATGTGCTGAGACACAGACTCTGAAACGTCCCCTCTGAGAGCAATGTCCTAGCAGACTGTGCAAAATATCAAAATGGGGAAGGCCTTCTTGGCACTAGGATATTAGGTCTGCCTACCTGTTTTTCTTCTAAGCTTTCTTCCGTGGGTGTACAGAAATAAAGAAAACAGAACATGGAAAGGAAGTAATACAGTACTTTGTGAGCTCACTTTTCTCTGTTCTAAGAATCCTTTTTCCTTCCCTCTGTTGCTGATTAAAACAGACCAAGTGGTAGTACAGATGAAATCTATACAGCCATGGCACTGCTAATTCAGATGTCTGAGAGTGCCATCAACAAAGCAACAGCAGAAGTGAATCATACTGTAGAGACAATCATTGGTTCGTCACAACAAATTGAAATAAGGTGAGGACGTAATGCTCCTGCCTTCTTGAATATCATGGTAGGAATGTCTGCCAGCTTCCCTGGGGACATGATTTCTCCTTCATTTCTGGAATGACAATTTTAGAGTTATTTTTCCCTTGTGAACTTCTGACAGGGAAATCTTATCAACAGCACTTTCCCTCAGTGTCCTGCGTACATTGAGCTTCCCAGTTACTACTCTTTTCAGACCAGGAAAATAAAACAGATTTGCCTCCAGGGATTCATTACTTTTATTTAACCTGATCCGAAGCACATTGAAGTCAATAAATCATTCTTCCTTTATTAGAATAATATTAGAATAATGTGCTTCCTTCTGTCTGAGAATGTTACATATGAAAAGCATCTGCTGAGCAACAAATGGCCATTCTGTTTAGTCAAGAAAGTTTCAGGGAATTCAAATGAATTCAGTTATTTGCCTCTAAGGATTTTTGTGTGATCTTCTGGTTCAAAACTCTGAGAATATATCTAGTTAGTACTGCAAAAGACAATTTAGAAATTAACTTCATATGTGTATTAATATTACAGCTTATGTTGACTAACATTCAAAGAGCTTCCTGGGGGTTATTATATCACTAACACTCCAACTTCAGGACGAGGACACTGTGCAGCCTCTGGATTTCTGTTCCTTGGCACTTAAAGAATACATTTCTCTCTCTACCCTTTTTTCATTAGTTCAGTTGTAAAAAGTATTTAATTACTTATAGATGACTAAATAGTTCTACTGAGTATTTGTTCTTTCCACGGTCTCTGTCTGGATTGCTTAATGCAGATCTGGTTTATGAGAATTTCATTTAAGTATGCTTTTTTTTTCAAATTTGTATAATTTGCCTTCGGTTCAAAGGAAGATCCTGATATCTTTCTAGTTAGTATCCTAGGACAAAGAAATTTAGTCAGGAGACTTCTTTGAAGCATGTTTCTATTATTTCTAGGTTTGCACTGCATAAGACTTTAAAAGACAATGAAATAATAGTGTGATTGTCAATACCATGGTTTTAACTGACTAAGCAGAGATATTCTTTTACTGCTCAGGAATAATCAAGTAGTTTCCCTTCATTCAAAACCTGAGTTACAGAACTATCAAGGTTTCAAGATACAGTAATCCTTTCTTTTCCTCTTCTTCTCTTAACTTTTCACTAAGTGACTTTTGCTTCTGAACACATTTCCAAATAAAGAGTATTACACTAAGTAGTACACTGCTTCACAGCCAAGCTGCAAAAACTGCCAGTGACTGCTTTGCAGTGGACACAGATTTGGGACGTTTGTTTGTCCATATTTTTGCCTCAGTCTTCACTGGCAAGTTCTCCAGCCACACCACCCAAGTTGCAGAAGGCAAAGGCAAGGACTGGGAGAATGAAAATTCTCCCACTGTAGGACAGAACCAGGTTCAAGACCATCTAATGAACCTGAAGGTGCACAAGTCCATGGGACCTGACAAGGTGCGTCCATGGGACCTGACGAGATGCATCCACAGGTCCTGAAGGAACTGACAGATGAAGTTGCTAAGCCACTATCCATCATACTTGAGAAGTTGTGGCAGTCGGGTGAAATTCCCACTGATTGGAAAAGGGGAAACATAACCCCATTTTTAAAAAAGGAAAAAAGGAAGACCTGGGGACTACAAGCCAGCCAGTCTCCCCTCTGTGCCTGGCAAGCCCATGGAGCAGATCCTCCTGGAAACTATGCTAAGGCATGTGGAAAATAAGAAGGCGATTTGTGACAGCAAACATGGCTTGATCAAGGGCAAATCATGCCTGACAGATTTGGTGGCCTTCTACGATGCGCTTAATGCATTGGTAGATAAGAGAAGAGTGACTGACATCATCTGCCTGGGCTTCAGCAAAGCATTTGACACTGTCCCACACGACATCCTTGTTTCCAAGTTGGAGACACATGAATCTGACAGATGGACCACTCAGTGGATTAGAAATTGGCTGAATGGCCGCACTCAAAGAGTTGCGCTAATGGGTCGATGTCCAGGTGGAAACCAGTGACAAGTGGCTTTTGTCAGGTGTCAGTATTGGGACTAGCGTTGATTAACATCTTTGTCAGCAACATGGATGTGGGATTGAGCAAGTCTGCTGACGACACCAAGCTGAGTGGTGCAGTTGACACACCAGAAGGACGGGACGCCATCCAGAGGGACCCGGACAAGCTCAAGCAGTGGGCCTGTGTGAAACTCACAAAGTTCAACAAGGCCAAGTGCAAGGCCCTGCACATGGGTTGAGGCAATCGCAAGCACAAATACAGGCTGGGCAGAGAATGGATTGAGAGCAGCCCTGCCAAGAAGGAC